>JACKQG010001460.1_pt1 | contig 32728 bp, 33 predicted proteins | sample 8237621 | NCBI WGS metagenome assembly JACKQG01 (sample SAMN15677084, study PRJNA649215) | marine metagenome | biome: marine; feature: Black Sea; material: saline water; isolation source: suspended particulate matter (SPM) from the Black Sea western gyre | collected 2013-06-09/2013-06-10 | depth...
ACGGGTCGGAGATAATATATCAAAATACAACACCTATCCTCGAATTGTGGGTGAAACCGGGGGAAAGGATTTCATTCTCGCACATGATTCTGCAGACCTAGCTTCATTGGCAACTGCTATGGTTCGGGGTGCATTTGAATATCAGGGACAGAAATGCTCCGCTGCCTCACGCTGTTATATTCCTGAATCACTTTGGGAGGAAGTTAAGGACAAATATCTTTCTCAAGTTACCAATATAAAAATGGGCGATGTGAATGATTTCTCAAATTTTATGAACGCCGTCATTGATGAAGCATCATTTGATAATATTTCCAGCTATATTGAATATGCAAAAAACTCACCGGATGCAGAAATTATCTCAGGAGGGGGATATGATAAATCAAAGGGATATTTTGTAGAACCAACTACCATTCTTACTACCAACGCCAATTTTAAAACCATGGAAGAAGAAATTTTCGGACCAGTTCTCACAATATACCTTTATAATGAATCATGGGAGGATATCTGCGCTATTGTGGATGGCACTTCTCCATATGCACTAACAGGCGCAATTTTCGCTCAAGATAAAAATGCTGTGGAAACAGGGAGAAAAATGCTTACCCATTCTGCTGGGAATTTCTATATAAATGATAAACCCACTGGTGCGGTAGTAGGTCAACAACCATTTGGGGGAAGCCGGGCATCAGGTACTAATGATAAGGCAGGATCACCTATTAATCTTTACCGCTGGATTTCCCTGCGAACGGTGAAAGAAACTTTTGACCCGCCAACTGATTACCGTTATCCATTTATGGATGAAAAGTAGGATTTTCCTAAAATAAATTTCTGATTTCAAGTTTTAATCTCTATAAATTTAATCGTTTTTTGACAACTAATTATGGCTCATAGAAAAACTGTAATGATTGCGCTTGGTGGGAATGCACTATCACCCAAATCTGAAGCTGGAACCATTACTCAGCAGTTCAAGCATACAAAAAATAGCTTAAAAGGAGTAATGCATTTTGTTCGGGCTAATTATAATATTTGTATCACCCATGGCAATGGACCTCAAGTTGGGGCAGAATTATCCAGAAATGAGATTGCCGCTGAAAAAGTTCCACCACTACCTCTGGGAGTCTTGGTTGCGAATACCCAAGGTGCTATGGGCTATATGATTCAGCAATCCCTTCAAAATGCTCTTTATAGTGAAGATTCAAGTCGGGAAGTTGTATCATTTATATCTCAAATGAAAGTTGATGGTAACGATCCTGCCATTGGAACACCATCAAAATTTATTGGGATTTCTTATAATGTTGAAAAAGCCCAGAAATATAAGTCAAAATATGGGTGGGAGATGAAAGAACAGGAACCGGGTATTTGGAGACGAGTAGTGCCCTCCCCCTCACCCCTCTATATTTTTAATGGAAAGTCAATTAAACATCTGGTAGATTTTGGCACTATTGTAATTGCTGGCGGGGGCGGTGGAATTCCTGCTTTTAATTTAGAGGATGGTTCGCTTGAAGGATTAGACGGTGTCATCGATAAAGATATGACCGCAGCCCTTTTGGGAAGAATTATTAAAGCCCAAGAACTATTTATAATAACGGACGTGGATAATATTTATTTAAATTTCAAAACCGATTCACAGGAAATTATTAGAGATACCACTGCCGATAAAATAGAAAGTTGGCTCAAAGATGGACAATTCTGGCGTGGAACCATGGAACCAAAAATAAAAGCTGCACTCTACTTTTTAAACCATCATGGTAAAGAAGTAATTATTACATCCATTGATAATATAGAAAAAGCTATACAAAAAAAGGCTGGCACTCGAATACTGAAAAATTAATTGAGGAAAATATGAAAATACACGAATATCAGGGCAAAGAACTCTTTCGTAGTGCGGGAGTTCCCGTCCCAAATGGATTTCCTGCATTTAGTGCAGAAGAAGCCATTGAAGCATATAATAAGCTGGACTCAGATCGGGTTGTTGTAAAAGCCCAAATCCATGCTGGCGGCAGAGGCAAAGGCGGGGGAGTTAAACTTGCCAATGGGACTAAAGAAGTCCGAAAATATGCCAATGATATCTTCGGTATGAATCTCATTACCCATCAAACAGGTCCCGATGGAAAATGTGTACAACGCCTTCTCATAGAAGAAGCCTCTGATATTGCTCGGGAATTGTATGCAGGTATAGTATTAGACAGAAGTACCGGAAAATTTGTATTTATGGTCTCATCTGAGGGTGGAGTAGAAATTGAAAAAGTGGCAGCTGAGACTCCCGAAAAAATAATTAAAGAATGGATTGAACCAAATCAGGATTTAAAACAATTTCAGGCTCGTAAACTTGCTTTTTCACTTGGACTTTCCGGAGTACAAATAAAACATGCGGTGAAAACATTTTTATCACTCTGGAAAGTGTTTAAAGCTTACGACTGCTCACTTATGGAAATTAATCCTTTAGTGGTAACAAATTCAGATGAGGTTATTGCTTTAGATTCAAAAATTAATTTTGACGACAATGCTCTTTATCGTCACATGGACATTCAGGAAATGCGCGATTTATCTGAAGAAGAACCTTCTGAAATTAAGGCAGATTCCTTTAACCTGAATTATATAAAACTAGATGGGAATGTAGGCTGTATGGTAAATGGAGCTGGATTGGCTATGGGAACCATGGATATTATTAAAATATATGGCGGTGAGCCTGCAAATTTTTTAGATGTGGGCGGTGTTGCAAATGCGGAAACTGTAGCACATGGTTTTAAAATAATTTTATCAGATCCAAATGTAAAAAGCATACTCATTAATATATTTGGAGGAATTGTTCGCTGTGACCGTGTTGCTCAAGGTGTTATTGATGCACTCACTCAGGTAGAAGTTGCAATTCCGGTGGTAATCAGACTTGAAGGTACAAATGCTGTAGAAGCCAGAGACCTATTGAAAAATGCCGAACATAATTTTATTGTAGCAAACAGTTTAGCGGATGCCGCTGATAAAGCAGTAAAGGTAACAGGAGAGGAAAATTAAATGAGTATATTAGTTAATAATGACACCAAATTAGCTGTCCAGGGAATCACAGGAAAGGAGGGCGCATTTCACACCCAGCAAATGGTGAAATACGGAACTCAAATTGTTGCCGGAGTTACACCTGGTAAGGGCGGACAACAAGATGATAATGGAATTCCTATTTTTAACACTGTAGAAAATGCAGTAACTGAAACCGGTGCAAATGCTTCTGTTATTTTTGTTCCTCCCCCATTTGCTGCTGATGCCTGTCTCGAAGCCATTGATTCCGGAGTTGACCTTATCATCTGTATTACAGAGGGTATCCCCACAATGGATATGGTTCCGGTGAAAGATGCATTAGATAATTCACACACACGAATGATTGGACCCAATTGCCCTGGTATTATTACACCTGGTGAATGCAAAATTGGTATTATGCCCGGATTTATTCATAAATCCCATGGCAATGTAGGTGTAATTTCCCGATCTGGAACTCTCACTTATGAAGCAGTTCACCAATTAACCGAACAGGGTATTGGACAATCAACCTGTATTGGAATAGGCGGTGATCCCATAATTGGAACCACTTTTATTGATTTGCTTTCTTTATTCAAAGATGACCCCCAAACGGACGGAGTAGTAATGATCGGTGAAATTGGCGGAAGTGCAGAAGAAGAGGCAGCTCAATGGATGCAAAATAATAATTTTGATAAATCAGTGGTGGCATTTATTGCAGGACAAACAGCACCTCCAGGCCGACGCATGGGTCATGCAGGGGCAATAATTGCAGGTGGAAAAGGAACAGCAGCAGATAAAATGAAATCTCTTAGAAATGCAGGAATTACAGTTTGTGATAGTCCTGCAGAAATTGGAAAAACCATGGCAAATTCATTAAAATCAAAAATGACAGTATAATAAATGAAAGGAAAATATGTCGAACTTAACATTCGCAATAATCAAACCAGATGCAGTAAAAAATGGAGATACCGGAAAAATTTATGACCGAATTATTTCCGCAGGATTCAAAATATTAGGCGCAAAACTGATTAGAATGACGCTTGCTCAGGCACAAGGTTTTTATGCCATCCATGAGGGGAAACCCTTTTACGATGAATTAACTGATTTTATGTCTTCCAGCCAATCAATGGTATTGGTATTAGAAAAGGATAATGCAGTTTCAGCCTGGCGTACGACTATTGGCGCCACCAATCCTGAAGAAGCAGCTGAAGGCACCATTCGTCGGGATTTTGCAACCAGCATTGGAGAAAATGCAGTGCATGGATCTGATTCAGATGAAAATGCCAAAAAAGAAATAGGATTTTTCTTTTCAGAGTCTGAACTTATTACTAATCAATAAGGTTAATATTTGTGCAAAAACTAATTCACTTTGCAATTCTACTTATATTCACTGCCTGTGGATCAGCCCCCGATTATCAGGAAGTAATGGTTAACAAAACTGTAAAAGTATTTTCACAAGGTTATCATAAAGATGCTGAAAACTATACTTTTAAATGGGAGCCTCCAGTGGGTCCTTCCAAAATTGCAGTACCTTTTGATTTAAAAAATGACATGCTTATTTTTTCACCGGAATTAGAAGGAAATTATCAAATTCACCTCTCCATAACGGATATTTCAGATGATGTTGTTGCAGAGGAAATGTTTTATTATCGTGCAATTCCCGAAACATTAGAAGTTGCTATAGCCAAACCAAGTACTGAAATGGAAACTGCTAATTCAACTTCAACCGTCAAGAAACCGAAGAAAAAGAAAAAAAGGAAAAAAGAAAAAAAGAATCAATCTAAGTCACGTAATAAACAAAATAATAGTTCAAAAACCACCAATATTCTACATTATACAATTCAGGTTGCAGCATGGCCTTCTTTAGAACATGCTCGCATGGATCAACTTAAACTGATTGAAGAAGGTTTGGATGCCTATATCCAACGTCATTACAGAAATGAAAAAGACGAGGTATGGTATCGTGTTCGAATTGGTAATTTTAATAGTAAAGCAAAAGCTATTGTGGTTCAAAAGCAAATAGAATCAATCACTCACGCAAAAACCTGGCTAGATATATTGCCGACAGAATAGAAATAGTAATGGACTTTTTCTTGTTCACATTACATTTAAACCCCTAAATTTCTTAGCTGTGTTAGTTTGCAATTAACTCAATTTAGAAGGATTTTTTAATATGGCATTACCAAAAGGAAAACACTCAAAAGCGCGTAGTAGGAAGCGTAGAACAAACTGGAATTGCGCCACCCCTCAAGTGGGCGTATGTGCGCAATGCAGCCAACCCAAATTACCCTACAGAGCATGTCAAAACTGTGGGTATTACAAAGGACGTCCCGTCATTTCAGCTCAGGCAAGTTAAGCCTATCCGCTTATGAAAATAGCATTAGATGTTCTCGGAGGAGACAATGCACCCCTATCAAATATAAAGGGTGCTTTCGCCTACTTAGATCAATGTGGCAAGTCTGCTGCAGAAATCATACTTCTTGGCGATAAATTTCAAATAGAATCAGCTATAAAAGATCTCTCCAGAAATATCTCTGAAGTTTCCATAATCCACACAAGTGAAGTGGTTGGGATGAACGAACGACCATCCCGAATATTTAGAGAAAAACCAGACTCCTCGCTGGTGAAATCTATCCAACTTGTTAAGGATGGCGAAGCTCAGGCTGCAGTTAGTGCTGGAAATACAGGCGCATTATTAACCTCATCTTTATTTTTAATTGGAAAGATTCCCGGAATTCGCAGACCGGCATTTGCTCCTTTTATACCAACCAATAATGGCGGTTTTATCTTATGTGATGCAGGCGCCAATGCTGATACAAAACCACAACATTTGGTGCAATTTGCTCTAATGGCAAGTGCGTATATTGAACATCTGGAAAATAGGCCTGACCCAAAGGTAGCATTGCTGAATATCGGCCGGGAAGAAAACAAGGGTAATGAACTCACAACAAATGCATATCCCATGTTAAAAAATCATGTAAGGAATTTTATTGGAAATATTGAATCTAGATATATTTTAGATGGTGAAGCTGATGTGGTAATTTGCGATGGATTTACAGGCAATATCGTACTGAAGTTAACTGAAGGAGTAATTTCCCATCTTTTAATTTGGATTCAGGAACGAATAAATGCACATGCTACAGAAAAGGATTTAGCTTCAATCTTCAACCCTGTTTTTAAAGATATTACAAATACTTTAGACCATGAAGAACATGGAGCTACACCCTTATTGGGGATAAATGGTGTGGTTATGAAATGTCATGGATCATCCACGGAAAGAGGTATTAAAAACTCATTAATTGCTGCACAAAAAGCTTTGGAAGAAAACCTGATTGAGGGGATTGCTGATCGACTTTCCAGACATAGTGATATTTTTGATGAAAAGATTAAGATTAATGAAACAAACCCAGCTTAAAGCAAACATTACTGCCACCGGAAAATACCTCCCAAAAGAAGTTTTAACCAATCATGATATGGAAAAACTTGTAGTAACCAGTGATGAGTGGATTCAATCCCGTACGGGCATTCGTGAAAGACGAAAAGTACAAAAGGGGGAAGCTACAGTAGATATGTCAACCAATGCCGTTCTAGATTTAATGGAAAGATTCGATTTAGATCCCAAAGAAATAGATGCCATAATTCTTGCAACAGTTACCCCCGATATGATACTACCATGTTCAGCAGCCTTGGTCCAAAAAAACATTAATGCAGTGAATGCGTGGGGTTATGATCTATCAGCAGCTTGTTCAGGGTTTTTATTTGGGTTGGAATCTGGTGCGGCATTGATTGAATCAGGAAGGTGTAAAAAGGTTATAGTGATAGGTGCTGATACGATGAGCTCCATCTTAAATTATGAAGATCGTAACACCTGTATTCTTTTTGGAGATGGTGCTGGTGCAGTATTGCTAGAACCATCTGAAGAATTTGGAATTATCGATTCAGAATTAAGGATTGACGGCGCAGGTGGTGATTTTTTAAAAATTTCTGGCGGAGGAAGCTTAAATCCTGCCAGCTATGAAACCGTAACAAACAAAATGCACTATGTTGAACAAGATGGCAAAACAGTTTATAAATTTGCAGTAAGAGGTATGGCTGATATTTCCTATGAAGTTGCAAAACGTAATAACCTTAACGGGGACGATATAACTTTATTCATTCCACATCAGGCAAATAAACGAATAATTGATGCTGCTGCAAAAAGACTGGGGTTAAAAGAATCTCAGGTTATGATCAATATTGATACTTATGCAAATACAACATCTGCAACAATACCTATTTGTATTGCTGAAGTAAGTGAAAATAATATGCTGAATATTGGAGACAATGTCATTATTTCTACTTTTGGCGCTGGATTTTCCTGGGGTGCTATGTATTTAAAATGGGGGATGCCGGCTAATGCATAATGCTTTTCTATTTCCTGGCCAAGGATCCCAATATGTTGGAATGGGTGAAGATTTCTACAACAATTCAGAATACGCACAGGAAACATATAATAAAGCTTCTGAAATCCTTGGATTTAATCTGCAGGAAATATCATTTAATGGTCCAGATGAAACCTTAAAAGAGACACAATATACCCAGCCTGCTATTTTTGTTCACTCCATAATAATGGATAAATTCCTAAAAGATAAAGATATTAAGCCTGATGCGGTAGCTGGGCATAGCTTGGGAGAATTTACAGCCTTAGTTTCTGCAGGTGTACTTTCCTTCGAAGACGCCTTGCGAATTGTGAAGGTGCGCTCCACAGAAATGGCTAGCGCTGGTAAAAATTCTCCCGGTACAATGGCCGCAATATTAGGTGCCAACAATGATCAATTAATTATTATTTGTAAACAAGAAGGAGTTGTCGTTCCTGCTAATATAAATGCACCTGGGCAAATTGTAATTTCGGGTGAGAAAAAGGCGATAGAAAATGCAATAATTACTGCCAATGAAATTGGTGTAAGACGTGCTTTAGCATTAAATGTATCAGGAGCATTTCATTCCCCTTTAATGACCCCTGCCCGCCAACCATTAAAAGAGCTGATGGATTCTATAACATTTAATGATGCTAAAATTCCTGTTTTTCAAAATGTATCTGCTTCTCCCATGACAAATGCTGCTGCTATCCGTGATAATATCTTAAACCAATTGGAAAATCCTGTTTTATGGTGTGATACAATTTTGAACCTGAAACAAATGGGGATAACAGATTTTTATGAGGTAGGCCCTGGTAAAGTTCTTAAAGGATTAAATAGACGAATTCTCCCTGAATCAACCACTATTAATTGTGATAAGTTGGAGCATTTGGATGCCTGTGAAGTCCTATAATTTAACAGACAAGGTTGCTATTGTAACTGGTGCATCCAGAGGTATTGGAGAAGCAATTGCAAAACAATTATCAAGTTGCGGAGCTAAAATAATCTTAACCGCCAGAGATTCAGATCAATTAGTCTCAGTAAAAGAGACAATAATTTCGAATGGTGGAATTGCTGAATCAATTACAGGCGATGTATCCAATTTAAATTCATTTTCAAATATAATTTCAAACACAATTGATAAATGGGATCGGGTAGATATTTTGGTAAATAACGCTGGAGTTGCCCGTGATAATATTATTATGAGAATGAAAGAAGATGATTGGGACAGCGTGATGAATATAAATCTGAAAGGCTGTTTTAATGGGATAAAATCAGTGACCCGCCCTATGATAAAAAATAAAGCAGGTAGAATAATTAATATTACTTCAGTAATAGGTCAAATCGGTAATGCAGGACAGTGTAATTATGCAGCGTCAAAAGCGGGTATTATGGGATTGACAAAATCAATGGCAAAAGAATTGGGATCACGAAACATTACAGTTAATGCAGTTGCCCCTGGATATATATCAACTGATATGACGAATAAACTGAATGATGACGTAAAAGAGCAAATGAAATCCTCCATTCCACTTGGAAGGCTTGGTACTCCGGATGATGTAGCAAACTTGGTTTGCTTTCTCGCATCAGATGAAGCCGGATACATCACTGGTCAAACATTTAATGTGGATGGTGGAATGGTAATGATATAATAAAAAGGAGATAGTATAGCATGTCTGAACAATACGATAAAGTAAAAGAAATAATCATCGATAAACTAGGTGTAGAAGATGCCAAAATCACTATGGAAGCAAAATTTATTGATGATCTTGGCGCTGATTCCCTAGATACTGTTGAACTCATCATGCAATTTGAAGAAGAGTTTGGTATTGAAATTCCTGATGAAGATGCAGAAGGACTACTTTCGGTAGGTGAAGCAGTGGATTATATTTCGACTAAGCTGAACTAATTCAATAAATGGCTAGGCGAGTGGTAATAACGGGAACAGGTATTCTATCCCCGATTGGTAATTCGACCCCTGAATTTTTAATTGGATTAAAAAGTGGAGCCAACGGTATTGGTCCTATATCCTTATTTGATTCAAGTGATTTCAGTGTTCATATTGCAGGTGAACTCAATATTAATATGGAAGATCATTTTGAAAAGCGTGATCTAAACCGTATGGATAGATTTACTGCTATGGCATTGATTGCAAGTGCTGAGGCAGTTGATCAGGCAAAAATTGATGACGATAGGCTGGATAAGAATCAAATTGGAGTGATAATTGGTTCTGGGATTGGTGGATTAAATACATTTGAAGAACAACATAATAGACTTCTCAAAAGTCCTAGAAGAGTCAGTCCATTTTTTATTCCATCAATGATTTCTGATATTGCTTCCGGACAAGTATCTATTAAATATGGCTTCAAGGGACCAAATTATTGTGTCGTTTCTGCCTGTGCCACCGCAAGTCATGCTATTGGTGATTCTCTAAGAATGATTAAATATGGTGATGCGGATGTGATCATTACCGGTGGGTCAGATGCTTCAATCACACCTATGGCAGTTGCTGGTTTTGCTAATATGAAAGCCCTCACAAAAAATGAAAACATAGATTCTGCAAACCGTCCATTTGATGCTGAAAGAAATGGATTTGTAATGGGAGAGGGTGCGGGAATAATTGTGCTTGAAGAATTAGAACATGCACGGAAACGAGGTGCAGAAATCCTGGGAGAATTAGTTGGATATGGTGCCACTGCCGATGCTCATCACCTTACCATGCCTGCTCCGGATGGGGATGGTGCCGTTAGAGCAATGAAACGAGCAATAGAAGATGCGTGTTGCCAACCCGAAGATATTGATTATATTAACGCTCACGGTACATCTACTCCATTTAATGATAAAACTGAAACTAAAGCAATAAAAACGGCATTCGGAGATCATGCAAATACACTTTCTGTCAGTTCAACCAAATCTATGACAGGTCATTTGCTTGGAGCTGCAGGGGGGGTTGAAGCCGTAGCATCACTTTTAAGTATTAGAAATAATTTCCTTCCACCTACCATACATTATAATACACCGGACCCGGAGTGCGATTTGAATTATGTTCCCAATCGCGCCATTAATAAAGATATTAATTATGCAATGTCCAATACATTTGGTTTTGGTGGACATAATGCAGTATTGGTTTTTAAATCATTTGAAAATTGAGTATTGTTCGAAAAATAAAAGCTCTATTCTCTAAAAAGTCTTCAGAAATTAAACAATTCGAAAAACAACTCCAATATACCTTTGGTGATACCTATTATCTTGAAAAAGCCCTCACCCATCGTTCTATTCAGAACCACTCTGAGGGAAATTATGAACGATTAGAATTTCTTGGTGACGCTATAATTGATCAAACTGTATCCATTTGGTTATTCAAAAAATATCCTCAATCTGACGAAGGAACACTTACAAAGAAAAGGTCTTCTTTAGTAAATCGGGATTTTTTATCTATGCTCGGGAAAAAACTGCAAGTCATGGATGTTATTCGTATTGAACAAAGTGTAAACATCACTGACCCAAAAGTGATAACCAATATTGCTTCAGACGTTTATGAGGCAATTGTAGGTGCAATCTATCTTGATGGTGGATTTAAAGAAGTATCTAATTTTATAAAAAGAACACTCTGTTTATCAGAACATTTGGCAGATGAGGATTTAAATTACAAAGGACAATTAATCGAATATTGCCACACACACAACCTATCTACCCCTCAATTTACCATCGTCGACTCACGTGGTCCTGAGCATGAAAAAACTTTTATAATTAAAGTGGTAATTTCTCCTGATAATTCTTGGAGAGGAATTGGTTCAACAAAAAAATCTGCTGAGCAAGATGGCGCTCAGCGTGCAATTAATTTTTTACTAGAGCGTTGATTTTTTTTCTAACTGCTTAATTCGATCTCTCAATCTTGCAGCCACTTCATATTCTTCTTCAGAAATAGCTTTTTCTAACGCTTCAGCAAGATTTTCAATCACAGAGCAATCAGTTGCTTCTTTTGACAATTCATCTGAAGATACAGTTTCAGCAACCTCCCCGCCAGTGGAATAGTTATCTATTCCGGCTCTTTCCATAACCTCATCTGAAACAAAAATTGGAGTCATAGTCCGTAAGGCAATTGCTATGGCATCACTAGGACGAGAATCAATGACAATATCTCCAACTTGCGCATTTGAAACCTCGATTTCTGCATAGAATGTTCCATTTTTCATTCGTGCAATCGTTACCTGTCTAATATCACTCTCGAGAGAATCTAAGACATTAATCAAAAGATCGTGCGTCATTGGTCGCGGCATATCCACCCCTTCAAGATAAAGGGCAATTGCCTGAGCTTCATTGCTTCCTACTATTATAGGAAGACTTCGATTACTATCCTTTTCCTGTAATAACACGGCATACCCTTTTGAAGGTGGATAATAAGAAATGCGTTTAACTTCAACTAAATTCATGATTATAATTTACATATTTCTCGTCGGAACTTACAATAAGAGATTATCTTTCCTCCGATATTTTTATTTTTAAATTCTGAATGCGGTTTACCGGAGTAGGATCTACATTATGTAATAGTGCTGCGTAATAACTAATCCAATCTGTATAATGGATTAATTTTAATAAGCGTTCAACCCTGCTTGCTCCAGATTGACTAATTTCAAATTGACTACCTGCACTGGATTCTAACAAGCTGGCAGAAATACGCATCCGTGCTTGAATACCGGGGTGATCATCATCATCCTTTAACCAAATTATGGAGAATCTGTCCATAATATCCGTGTTTACCGTCCACCCTTCAATTTCGTTATGATTCTGTTCTGGAAATTGATGATGAAATGAAAGCATTTTTGCATTTTCAGCCAATTGTCCTCTAAACCGTAGTGCTGCAACCCAGGTTAAATCTTCACTCCCATAAATAATGGGACAAGTTGCATAAATATTTTTAGACATTGTGAGCGCTTTATTTTCGGCTTTGTTCATTTCTGCTGATAATGACTCCAATGATTCTATGGATTCTTCCACCATTTCTATAATTTTAGTTTGCACAAACCCCAATCGATTTAAAAGAATTAGAATCAGGGAAAAAGAAAAACCCAGCGCTGCTCTTGGTTGATATCCACTGGGAATAGTTATCTTATCTAAATCATATTCATCTGCATATTCTGTAATTGCACCTCCAGTCGAAAGAACAATAATGGGACAATTCCGCTTTTTGCATTGTGCAAATGCACTCAAGGTCTCTTCTGTTCCACCGGAATAAGATGATGCAAGAATTAACGTTTTTGAACAAACCCATTCAGGGATGTTGTAGGATCGGTTTACAAAAATAGGAACTGAACAGTCATTTTGGGCAATTACCCTAGCAACATCACCCCCAATTGCCGATCCCCCCATTCCTAATACCATTATATTTTCAATATATTCATAATTATTTTGAGCCACCCAATCATTCATAATTATAAAAGAATTTTTTATTTGATTGGGAAACCCTGAAATAGCACCGCTCATATCAGACCGATCAAGCTTTGTATTTAAGTCTAAAATAGTATCACTCATTAGTTACCTCTTTTCTTTATTAAATTACTGAAGTAAAGTAGCTTTTCTTTATCAATAGGTAATTCGTTTAATTTATTATCAGCTAATTTGAGAATTTCATTGACTTCTTCTTGAGTATCCTTTTTAATCCCTTCATTATACAAAAACTCTCTGATATTCCCAATACCCTTATCAAAGTCTTTTCGAGCTAATTCCAAAGCAGTGTTTATAAGATCATTATTTTTTTCTAATGCCTGGATCATAAGAAAGGTTTTCTTTCCCAACACAATATCACTTTCTAAAGATTTCCCCATGTTAGAACTGTTTGAAAATATTTCTAAATAATCATCTTGTATTTGAAATGCACGACCTACCAATCGACCATAATCTCTTACTTTCTCGCAAATATGGGAATCCACTTGCGTTGAAATAGCTCCTAATTCTGCTGCTAAACCAATTAAATGGCCAGTTTTTAAGTCAATCATTTGAATATACTCATCAAGCGATACTGACGTTTGTGTTTCAAATTCTTTATCCAAAGCCTGCCCTTCACAAACAGCTAATAATCCATCAATAAATATTTTCATTTGAAGATGTGAAGCTGCTGGACTTTGATTCAATAATCCCAAAGCAAGAGAGAGCATGGCATCACCCGTAAGAATGGCAACACCATCATCCCACTTTTGGTGGACGGTTTTCTGACCGTGGCGAACACTGTCTTGATCCATAATATCATCATGAACAAGTGTGAAATTGTGCAATATTTCAACTGCCAGAGCTGCAGAAAATACATCTGATTTTGTACCACCGCAAGCCTCTGCTGAAAAAATTGTTAGTAAAGGTCGAAGTCGTTTCCCGCCCCCTTGCAGTACATAAGCTACTGGTTTGGTAAGTGAACTTGGACCCGTCGGGTAAATATCCGATAATCCTTTATTAATTTCATTTCTATATACAGGAATTTTATCAGCAATGCTCAAGAGCTATTTCTCCAAATTCCGATAATTTATCCAAAATTTCATTTTGAATTTCTTCCATACGTTTTGATGTTTTAGCTTCAAACCTGCAGACGATTACGGGCTGTGTATTGGATGCTCGTACAAGTCCCCAACCATCATCAAATTTTATTCGTACACCATCTACAGTACTGCAGTCATAATTAGCAGTGAAATATTCGTCTGCCTTTTTGGATATATTAAACTTTTCTTTATCATCACTGCATTCCAACCGCATTTCTGGAGTGGAATAATACACGGGAACTTCTGATGTGAGTTCAGATAAGGTTTGTTTAGTTCTGGATAATAGTTGTGCCAACCGAAGGGACACATAAATTGCATCATCGAATCCGAAGAAATCGTCTGCAAAAAAGATATGTCCACTCATTTCACCGGCAAAGTTTACATCAAGCTCTTTCATTTTATCTTTAATGAGGGAATGTCCTGTTTTCCACATGACGGGTTTTCCACCATGTTTTAAAATCATATCTTCCAACGCCTGCGAACATTTCACATCAAAAACAATGGTATCCCCGGGATTATTAATAACTTCGGGCAAAAAGAGTGCCATCAAAATATCAGATCGAATAATACCTCCATTTTCATCTACTGCCACTACTCTGTCAGCATCACCATCATAAGCAACACCAAAATCATATTCTCCTGATTTTATTTCATTTACAAGATCGACCAAATTATGATCTTCAGTGGGATCGGGATGATGATTGGGAAATGTTCCATCTATATCGCAAAATAATTCTGTAGTTTCTATCCCCAATTCTTTAAAAATCTGTGGAGCTGTTAAACATCCTGCTGCATTGCCACAATCAATTACGGCTTTCATTGGTTTGTCTAATTGAATTTTCTCCTTTAACATTAGCTGGTAAGGTTTCATAATATCCACTTTTTCAATTTTTCCACCTCCCGTTTCAAAATTCCTGGTATTAATTAGGTCTAATAATGCCTGTATTTGATCACCATAAAAAGCACCCTGCTTGTAAGAAAGCTTAAACCCATTAAATTCAGGTGGATTATGACTCCCTGTAATCTGTACGGCTCCATCCACATCAAAATGAAACATACTGAAATAATTTGCTGGTGTAGGGATAATTCCCAAATCCAAAACATTAATTCCAGTTTCAAGCAGACCTTGTGAAAAATTCTCCATGAGTCTGGGAGTGGTCAAGCGAATATCTCCGCTGATAGATATCCTTTTTCCGCCCGACCTTTTAACATAGGTGCCAAATGCCCTGCCTAAATCAATGACAACTTTAGGTGTAAAATCTGTTTCTACAATACCTCGAATATCATATTCTCTAAATATATATGGGTTCATTTATTTTCCTTTTATTATTATTTTACTTTTAATACATTGCCCAATAGGACCAACTCTTTTGCTCCTGTTACTGATGGCATATTGGCCGGCATCTTCAATAATCTAAAAACACCCAGTACTGCCATAAGGAGAGATTCTTTCATATCTGGGTGTATCCCAATTTCATCGGAAGTTTTGAATTTTGATATTTTTATATTATTTTGAATATCCTCCATCAAAACTGGGTGATTCACTCCCCCACCACTTAAAATTATACAGCATTCTGAAGCTGCAATATTAACATATTTATGCAGGTTTTCTGCTATGGATTTAGCTGTAAATACACAAAAAGTTCTAATTATGTCAACTGATGAAATTTGAGGAAATCGTTGGATGATTTGCTCAACCAAATTTCGCCCAAATTCTTGGCGTCCAGTAGATTTTGGCGGTATTCTCTGAATGAACTCATGTGCCATCAATATATTCAGAATTTCCTGGTTTGCCTTACCGTTAGCAGCATGTATTCCATCTCTATCAAATGCCTCATCAAAAAATAACTGACAGGATTCATCAATGAGCGCCATCCCTGGACCAGTATCAAACCCTAATACTTCACTCCTTATGCCTGATTTTGAGATGTAAGAAATATTGGCTACCCCTCCTATATTTAGAGTAATTATATTTTGATTATAATCTTTAAATAATAGCCAATCCAATAATGGCATTAGGGGCGCTCCATTACCCCCTGCTTTAATATCCGACTGCCTGAAATTATTAACTACAGGTATTTGAAACATTTTATGTAAATATTGTGGGTTTCCAATTTGCAGAGTTCGGACGCCATCTTCATGAGAAATTGTCTGTCCATGAGTAGCAATGAGATCAATATTTCTACCTTTAAGAAATTGTTCTGTTATTAAAGAAAATTCTTTACCCAGTTTGTTGTCGACATTCATAATAACTGGTTCATCCCCTTCTATTGAATGACAGATAGAATCACGGACATCTTCAGAATAAGAGACAGTAGTAAAATCAATACACTCCCAATTCAGTTGAAAATCAGCTGTGAGAGATATGTCAAATAGCCCGCAATCCAAACCATCCATTGAGGTACCGGACATAAGTCCTAAAACTGTATATTTATTCAATTTATAGTTAGGGAGTGGGATTGAGTTATTCAATCCAACCAAAAAATGGTTGATCTAAAACTTCTCATCATTAAAATATTGATCAATAGTTGCTGAAAATACTTTAATTGCCGTAGCCATACAATTTTCATTTAGATTAAAATCATTGGTGTGGATGTCCCGAGTTTTGCCATCATTACAACCAATACGAAAATAGGCTCCAGGAATTTTTTCCAAATAATAGGCAAAGTCTTCTCCACCCATACTAGATTCATCCATTATCATAACATGCTCTTCACCAATTATTGTATTTGCAGCATTTATTAATAAATCTGTACACTTTTTATCATTTGTAAGCCCTGGAGCAGCATAGGGAATTGACCAAGCAATCTTGGCATCCGTCAATTGTTCTACTGCATGAATTGTGTTATCAATAATCTTTGTTAATTTACTTTCAATATCCATGTTTAGATATCTAAGAGTACCTTTCATTTTTATTTCATCCGGCAATACATTGCAGGTGTGTCCACCCTCTACACTTCCGAATGCAAGAACCACTCTTTCTCGTTCGTCTAGGTGATGTTTTAATGACTCTTCAAGAGAGATTATCAAATGACTTTGTGCCCATATTAAGTCCACAGATTCAGCAGGCCTGGATGTATGTCCACCGGGGCCACTCAGAGTCACATCTATTTGCTCAACAGCAGCTGCCATTGGTCCATACCGAATACCAATTTTTTCTGAACTTAACGATGGAAGTATATGTCCTCCAAAAATATGGTCAACGCCATCAATAGCTCCCCCCTCAATCATAACAACTGCCCCACCAGGAGCAATTTCTTCAGCAGGTTGAAATAAAAACCGTACTCTCCCGGGAATTTCAATTTTAGACTCAACCATATAAGTCGCCAGACCTAATATGTTAGCTAAATGTGCATCATGGCCACAAGCATGAGAAACCCCGGAATTAAGTGAGCAATAATCAATTTGATTTATTTCCTGAATGGGGAGTGCATCTAAATCACAGCGGACTGCAATTGTTGGACCATTTCCATTTCCAAAATCACAATAAAAACCAGTTTTCATTGGTTGTGTTTGATGAATCTCACACCCTAGTTTTTTCATTATATTTTGACAGTATTGAGTAGTCTCATGTTCATTGAAACCAACTTCAGGATGTTGATGTAACCACCGTCTTATATCGACTATTTTTTGAAAATTATCGTCCAACCATGAGTGGATCATAATACAGCTACCATTCCTTTTTCTAAATCGTTAATTGCTGACAAAATAATATCTGAATATTCGTTATTATTTTCATACTTCATAATTTGCCTCTGATAAGGAGCTTTATTGTTTTCTACAATATCCCCTAAATGAATCAATTCATCCCTGCACCCCAAATTTTCAGATATTGGTATAATCTTATCTATGGTTTCCAAAATTGCTCCTTTTAGACTTTGAAGGCTCCCTCCTTCATCTACAATAATATCAGCATCCAAACCATATCGGGTAGCACGCCATTTGTTTTCCTGAATTACCCATGGATCCAATATTGGCAACTGAGCACCATCATCATAGAAATTAGATAATCCAACTACCAGACATTGGATTAATGCAGCCAAATTTACCATTTCCTCAACAGAAGGCACTGCATCACAGACCCGAATTTCAACTGTACCAAACCCTGGATGAGGTCGAATATCCCACCATACTTCCCTAATTGATTGAATTGAATTGGCCTTTTGTAATGTCCGCATAAATTTTTGAAATTCACTGTAATTTTTTAAAAATGGAGGTAAACCAGCAGTTGGTAATCCTTCAAAGATTTTTGTTCTAGTGGAAGCTAAACCTGTTAGGCCACCGCCAAAATACGGTGAATTTGCAGACAATCCGATCAGGAGAGGAATGTATCGTGTCATCCCATTGGTGATTGCAATTGCTTTTTCTCCTGACTCAACGCCAATATGCACATGTAATCCTGAGATTATTAGCCTGCGTACTGGCCATTGCATACGTTCAAGGAAATTAATATATCGATTTGATTGGGTGAGGGTTTGATCTTTCCAACGAGCATATGGATGTGTTCCCATTGAAATCAATGCCATATTGTATTGTTCTGCTATTTGTTGAACTTTAAATATTCTTGAAGTTAGGTCAGACCGTACAGCAGAAATATCCTCACAAATATCCGTATTGACCTCAACAATACATTCTAATAATTCTTCTTTAATATGGGCACTTTCTGGAAACTTATTTAAAACAAGAGGAGCACCTGGGCATAGGTCTAATGAATCTTTATTAATTGTGAACAGTTCCGCCTCAACACCTATTGTTGGTTTTGGAGAATGATTAAAATAAATTCTACCCTTATTCATAATTTACTGCGTCATTATTTTTTCAAGAGAATTAAAATAGGCATTTTCCAGTTTTGTTCTGGATATATCAATCTGATCATTTATTATTAATGAATTTGTATCTGTTACCCTGCCAATTGTCTGTGTATGCATATCCAATTTCTGAGCAATAAGTATCAATTCATACAAGGCTGACTCTTCCAATGTTACCACAATCACAGACTGACATTCCCCAAACAATAATTCATTATTTTGTAATTTTCGTACCACATCCAACCGTGCACCCAGGCCATGTTTAGAATGAACAATGGATTCACTTATATTTACTGACAATCCTCCATCTGAAAGATCATGTGCAGATTTAATTATCCCTTTTTTAATGGCTTCTAGGCATAATTCTTGTATTCCCATTTCCAATTCTAAATTAAGATGAGGAATGGGTCCTTGAATTTTTCCATGAATCGTACGGAGATACTCAGACCCGCCCAAACATCCATTCAATGCTCCCAGGGTAACTATAAAATCACCAGCATCCTTAAATTCAAAAGTAGTGCTTTGGTTGATGTTCTCCAATAAGCCTACCATTCCAATAACTGGGGTTGGGTAAACAGCTGTGTCACCAGTTTCATTATAGAAACTCACATTCCCCCCAGTTACAGGAGTATTCAACGCGCGGCAGGCTTCTCCAATACCTGTAACTGCTTCTTTAAATTGCCAATAAATTTCAGGATCCTGAGGGTTGCCAAAATTTAAACAATTAGTAATTGCAATTGGCTCCCCTCCGGAACAGACCACATTTCTGGCCGATTCTACTACCGCAATCTGCCCCCCCATTCTGGGATTCAAATACACATATCTTCCATTGCAGTCTGTACTCATTGCTAAGCCTTTCTGTGTGCCTTTTAAGCGGATAACAGCTGCAGCACCACCTGGTCCCTGTACTGTATTACTTCGAACAGTAGAATCATATTGACGGAATACAAATTGTTTACTGGAAATATTGGGAGTTGACAGAAGTGTAAGCAAGGTTTTATTATGATCTTCATCATCTTTCACAGATTCAATGGTGAAGTTATTAATTTCAGAGAAATATGCTGGTTCTCGAACTGGCATATCATATTGTGGAGCCCCACCACCTAATACTAATTCATCAGAAGGAATTTCGGCAACTTTAATACCACCATGATATACTTCTAATAATCCAGTATCCGTAACTTCTCCAACATGGGTACAATCCAATTCCCACTTTTCAAATATTGTATTCAACTCTTTATCAAACCCCTGTTCAATAACCACCAGCATTCTTTCCTGGCTTTCGGAAAGCATAATCTCGTAAGCATTCATACTTTCTTCTCTTAATGGTACTTTATCTAGGTCAATTTTTATCCCCGATTCTCCCTTTGCAGACATTTCTGAGCAGGAACACGTAATCCCAGCAGCACCCATATCCTGAATACCCACTAACCAGGATTTTTTACACAATTCTAAGGAGGCTTCCATGAGCAATTTTTCAGTAAATGGATCACCAACTTGTACATTTGATCGTTTAGATTCCGTTTCTTCAGTGAGTTCAACGGAGGCAAACGTAGCGCCATGAATTCCGTCCCGTCCCGTTGTACTACCTACAATATAGACAGGATTCCCAACACCTTTGGCAATTGCAGAAGCAACATTATTAGTTTCTACAATTCCAAGAGACATTGCGTTTACTAAACAATTCCCTGAATATGAATCTTCAATTACCACTTCACCACCAACAGTTGGAATTCCAAGACAATTTCCGTAATCCGCAATTCCTTCAACTACATGGTCTAAAAGGTAACGATTCCGCGCACGTTCTAGGCTTCCAAATCGAAGACTATTCATTGATGCTATTGGACGAGCCCCCATTGTAAAAATATCTCGCATAATACCACCTACACCAGTAGCAGCGCCTTCATATGGCTCAACAGCAGAAGGATGATTATGTGATTCAATTTTAAATGCTGTTGCTAAGCCATCACCTAAGTCCACCAAACCGGCATTTTCTTCTCCTGCTTCTACCAAAAGCCTACCGCCTTCTCTTGGAAATGTCTTCAGCATTTTTATGGATGATTTATATGAACAATGCTCACTCCACATGACCGAAAATATGCCCAATTCAACAAAATTGGGTTCCCGTCCTAATATTTCCAAAATACGATTAAATTCGTCTTCTGATAGCCCATGTTCCTTGGCCATTTGTAAATCAATTACTGGTTCTTTAATCAACGCTTATTCCTTTTTAAATTAATTATTTGCCTCAATTATATTCTTACTGACAACATTCATTTCATATACTTTTCGGTTTTCATCCAAAAGTGAAACATGAATTCGATCCGTTGGTTCCAATGGACCGTTTACTTCCACCCAAGATCGTACCCCTTTTGTAAAATAACCACTTGATGTAATATGAGTTTTTATCTGCCCAACATTTGTAGTTAAAAAGAAATCAATGTCTGCTGGTGGAAAAAAGAATCGAAATTTTTCTGGTACATAAATCCGATTATACATATTTAGGGTGTGTAAGTCTTCAGAAATATCCAAATATATATCATCTATTTCATCGACTTCATCAGAATCATCTCCCCAAAGCTCACCCTGTGCAAATACAGGCTCAGAATGAATGCTTATTTCAATTTCTTCCCCTTCCTTAAGATGCAATGCATCTGCAATCAATTCCGGAATTTTTACAAATAATTTATTTCGGATTTTCTCTAACTTTACATGGATTAACCGCATAGGATGAAAATTACACCTAAAATTAACTAATTAAATAATGTCAATTCTGAATTTGCTTTAAGAGTAGATTCAGGAGTTTCTGGCTTTAGTTCGTCCACCCATTTAAATCCACTCATTCGCAGATAATTACCTAATTTATTCCCCAATGCTTTCCAGCCCTTGACATCAACAAATTTTAATAAATCTTCTTTGCGAGTTTTTTTCTCACCCCTTTTGGTTCTATAACTATACTCTAATATTGGATTTTCACTCGAAGAAATTAGAACCAATTTAGATGCTCGCTCCTCACTAATAAATACAAATCGTCTTCCGAATGTAGCAGTTTCTATTAGAAAGCGTTTTACATAATACGTTCTCGACCCACCATCAAAATGGACAGAAGTCAGGAATTTTTCTGGTACAAATTTTTCAATTAGTTTAATTTCATTTAGTTTAAATCGGTTTGTCAATTCAAAATCAGTAAGTTCATAGGAACCATCTTCATACACTACCAATATGGCTTCATCCGTATTAAAACTACCAAGATAGCGACCTTGCTTATCTGTATTCAGTCTGCCAATATTTTCGTCCAACCAGATTTCTCTTCCTCCAAGGGTGGATTCTCCTACCTCTTTTTGAGCCACTTTGCGAACCCGATGCTTGGATACTATATTTCCTTTCACTCCCCGTCCTTTGATTGCGAGTTCTCCAAAATTAAAGTCGAATACTTTCTTGCGAGCGTTGACAGAATTATGCAGATTCACAGTTACCATTTCTGATTCACTATTTGGATTTGCTGTAAAATATAATAACTGTGAATTTTCATTTCCCTGAGTGAGATCATATTCACGGTCTCTAATAATTGATGTTACAGAAAATCGTTTCGCATAGGAAATTCCTGAATTTCCGTCAAAGTATATTACATTATACACCATGTGTTTATCATTTTTCTTCCAAATAGCAGCATGTATGATTCCTTTTCCAACAAATGTTTTTTCTCCAATTCTGGTGACAATTAATTTTCCATCCTGCCTAATTACTATAATGTCATCCAAATCGGAACAATCACACACAAATTCATCTTTCCTAAGTGAAGATCCCACAAAACCATCCACTCGATTCATGTACAATTTTACATTTGCTGCTGCCACCCTCCTTGCCTTAATAGTATCAAATTGGGCTATTTCAGTCTTTCGCTCACGGCCTTCCCCATGGTTTTTGAGTATTTGTTCAAAATATCGAATTGCATATTCAGTTAAATGATTAAGGTTGTTTTGAACCTCCTCCAAATTAGCTTCAATTTTAGCAATAAGATCATCTGCCTTCATACTGTCAAATTTAGAGATGCGCTTAATTTTTATTTCAGTGAGTCGAATCAAATCGTCTTCTGTGATTTTACGTTTAAATCGAGATTTAAATGATTCCAATCCCTTATCAATGGTTGAAAGTACTGCGTTCCAGGTTTCACAATCCTCAATGTTTCTATAAATACGGTTTTCAATGAAAATTCGTTCTAAAGATGAGAAATGCCATTTCTCATTTAATACAGATTTATTGATTTCTAATTCTTTTCGTAATAATTCAACCGTATTTTCGGTAGACATTTTTAGCAAATCATCTACCGGCAAGAAGATAGGAGTGTCATTTACAATTACACAGCAATTTGGAGATATACTCACCTCACAATTAGTGAAAGCAAACAAGGCATCAATTGCTACATCAGAGGATACTCCTTGCTTTAAATGTACTAATATTTCAACAATTTGTGCCGTATTATCTTCTACTTTCTTTATTTTTATTTTACCGGAATCATTCGCTTTTAGGATGGTATCAATGAGACTGCCAGTTGTTGTATTATATGGTACTGATGTAATGGCTAAGGTTGATTTATCCACAACTTCTATATCAGCCCTAAGGCGAATTTTTCCGCCTTTAAACCCTCTGTTATATTGGGTAAAGTCTCCCATTCCACCAGAGAGAAAGTCTGGTAATAGTTTTGTCTTTTTCCCATTTAATATGTCAATTGAGCCTTTTATTAATTCACAGAAATTATGGGGCATGATTTTAGTAGAAAGGCCTACTGCAATTCCTTCAACACCCTGAGTAAGAAGCATGGGAAATTTTACTGGTAAAGCTACGGGCTCCTGTTTTCTACCATCATAAGAATTTTGCCAGTTAGTCACCTCTTTATTAAACACAACATCCAACGCAAATTTGGATAATCTCGCTTCAATATAACGGGGTGCGGCAGCAGAATCTCCGGTACGGGTATCCCCCCAGTTCCCCTGAGTGTCAATAAGCATATTTTTTTGTCCCATATTTACCAGGGCATCTCCGATTGCCGCATCACCATGGGGATGGTATTGCATCGTCTGCCCAATGATATTGGCAACTTTATGAAAACGGCCATCATCCATTTCTTTCATTGCATGCAAAATACGACGTTGAACTGGTTTTAATCCGTCGTCATATTTGGGAACCGCCCTTTCAAGAATGACATAGGAAGCATAATCTAAAAACCAATTTTCATAAAGGCGAGAGACTGGTCTTGCTTCCTGAATATGATCTTCTGATCCAGAACTCATATACATTTTTGGTGAATTTTGTGATTGTATATCTTTAGCCAATGACTTCCTCTAATTCGTCTTCTTCAACCCGTAAATTATCAATAATAAACTTTTGACGGTCTTCTGTATTTTTACCCATGTAATATTTCAATAAGTCATTAACAGATGTCTTTCCCCTGATGATTACCGGCTCAAGACGAATTGATTCTCCAATGAAAAGTCCAAATTCTTCAGGTGATATTTCTCCCAATCCTTTAAAGCGCGTGATTTCAGGCTTACCCCCTAATGCATTAATGGCAGAGTTTTTTTCATTATCGGAATAACAATATAAAGTTTCCTTTTTATTTCGAACCCTGAATAATGGAGTTTCTAAAATATACACATGTCCATTTTTTACTAAATCTGGGAAAAACTGTAAAAAGAAGGTAAGTATTAAAAGGCGAATATGCATGCCATCTACATCAGCATCAGTTGCAACTACTACTTGGTTATACCTGAGATTTTCTAATCCTTCCTCAATATTGAGGGCATGCTGCAACAGGTTAAATTCTTCATTTTCATAAACCACCTTCTTTTTCATTCCAAAAGAATTTAACGGCTTTCCTCTGAGACTAAATACTGCCTGGGTGGCAACATCTCTTGATTTAGTGATGGAACCACTGGCTGAATCTCCTTCAGTAATAAAAATGGTGGAATTTAATCGTTTTTCCTCTTCTACCTTTTCATCGTTCAAATGGACTTTACAATCCCGGAGTTTTTTGTTGTGAAGGTTGGCTTTTTTTGCCCGTTGATTTGCAAGTTTTTTAACACCAGCCATATCCTTCCGTTCTCGTTCAGACTGCATAATCCTTCTTAATAAATAATCTGCAATGTCCGTATTTTGGTGAAGAAAATTATCTAATTCCCGTTTAATAAATTCATTTATGAAAATACGGATTGTTGGACCACCTTCATTTATATCAATTGTACCTAGACGTGTTTTTGTTTGAGACTCAAATACTGGATTTTGAATTCGAATTGAAATAGCTCCAATAATTGATGCCCTGATATCAGATGGATCAAAATCTTTTTTATAAAATTCCCGCATTGTCCGTACAACAGCTTCACGGAATGCCGCTAAATGGGTGCCACCCTGAGTAGTATGCTGTCCGTTTACAAATGAATAATACTCTTCTCCATATTGGTCTCCATGAGTTAGCGCAACTTCAATATCATCACCTTTCAAATGTATAACGGGATAGCGAATTTTCTCCATATCCGTTTTCCGCTCTAGAAGATCTCTCAATCCATTTTCAGAAAAGTATTTTTCTCCATTGAATTGTATATTGAGACCGGAATTGAGGTAAACATAATTCCAAATTTGGTCTTCAATATATTCAGGTAAATAGTGAAAGTTTTTAAATATGTCACCATCCGGCTGAAAAACTACTTTCGTGCCATTTCGAAGAGATGATTTTTCAATTTTATAATCCTGCACAATTTCACCCTTAGAGTAATCTACCAGTTTCATTTCACCATCTCGAACAGACTTCACAATAAAGGTTTCTGATAGTGCATTGACAGCTTTAGTCCCAACTCCATTTAGACCTACGGATTTCTTAAAAGCTACTGTATCATATTTTCCACCAGTATTTATTTTGGATACACAATCAATAACTTTGCATAGAGGAATACCACGACCATAATCTCTCACTGTGACTTTTTGACCAGATACTTTAATATCAATGGTTTTACCATACCCCATAACAAATTCATCAATACAATTATCAACCACTTCTTTAAGGAGAATATATATACCATCATCCTGAGAAGAGCCATCGCCCAGCTTTCCAATATACATTCCCGGGCGAGTACGAATATGCTCTTTCCAATCCAGCGATTTTATTGTGGACTCATCGTAAACTGGTTCAGGCATATATGAAATTAATAATATAAGGTGTGAAATTCTGCATTTTATCGTCGGGGAATTTTAGGGAGTTGGAAGGATGTGGGAAAAGAGGAAAGTTAGGTTTGATACCTTTTTATTCTAATTAGTTTCTATCATATTCTCTAAATACTGCCAATACAATTCCATTAATCTGAAAATCATCTGCTGGATTAACCTTAATAATATTAAAATCAGGATTTTGAGGATGAAGTTCAATTCCATTTTTCCTTTTATAATATCGTTTCAGTGTGGCTTCGTTATTCACAAGAGCAACAACCGTAGCTCCATTATGGGCTGTTTCCACTTTTTTAATAATAACAAAATCACCATCTCGAATTTGATCATCAATCATTGAATTACCATTAACTTTTAAGACATAATTTTCAGGTTTAATATATTGAGGAGGCACAGCCATATATTCATGATTCTCAAAAACTTCCAACGGATATCCTGCAGCAATTAATCCCAATAGGGGAAGACGGTTATCAATATGCATTTCTAAAACAGATAAAGCCCGTTTGCCATTTTTACCACGCATTCGCTGGAGCACTCCCTCTTTTTCAAGTTCATTTACATACCAGTTAATTGTACCTAAAGAACGAATACTTAAACCTGACATGATTTCTACAAAAGTAGGCGGTCTGTCATTTATATATGTAAAATCACTGATATAATCTACAAAACGTTGTTTTTTTGGTGAAAGATTTAGCATTGAGTTCCCTTATTATTTCATCTCTTGATTTTAAATACTCGTAAGTATAGCGTAAGTAATTTATATTAAACAATTAATATCGTAAAAGAATTATTACTCCAATTTATAAAAGGATAGAAATGGACTTTAGGTAAGAACTTAGGTAGGTCTTTATTGAAATTTCCTATTTAACCAACAATACTTTTTGCAAATTATTATACTCGCCTGCCGTCAGTTTAATAAAATAAACCCCACTGGCTTCATTTTGTGCATTCCAGCTTGAATTATGGATGCCAGCTAATAATTGACTGTTTATCAGGGTCTCGATCTCTCGACCGTATAGGTCGAATACAACTAAATGAACCATTTTGTTCTCAGGCAGAGAAAAGCTGATATTAGTTACAGGGTTAAATGGATTTGGAAAAGCTGGGTTAACGCTAAAATCCTTTGGATAAATGGTATCAACGGGATCTAAATCAAGACTATTTTCATCTGTAAGTAAATTAACGTTTATAATCGTCCCATGCCAATCTGAAATGATGGATGATTGAATTGATAAATCTCCATCATAATTAAATAAGGTATTATTAACCAATCTTGAACCATCTAAACTATATATTAATATTTTGTTTTGGGAATAATCTATCCGCCATCCATTTGCAAGATTATTTGAAGTAATTATAAAATTACCAGATACATTTAGTTGAATTCCAGCAATATCTCCATTGGAAGTATAATTTACTTCTCCGGATCCAAAGTATATATCCGTATCAATTGCAATAATACCACGATCCAAACTATCAGAAAGAATAATACTCACCAATTGTACTATATCCAAAATATCTAATTCACAATCATGGTTGATATCCCCACTATGTACAGATTCAGTTTCTAAAATGAAATTTACAAGTATTACCAAATCTTGAATATCAATTGCTTCATCCTGATTTAAATCCCCATAGGTAATATCTTCAACTAATTCTGCAATTCCACCAAACCCTTCTATATTCGCACCACCCCCACCAGGTCCTCCGCCACCTGAAATTGTTACCGTTCCATGGTAACAACCAATTATATACGGATATGAAGAAGTTACATGATACCTATAGGTTCCATCCGGACCGAATCTGCCATTGCATTCATCTAAGTATTCTGATGTACTCTCTTGAATATATTCATAAGAATCCATTGCACAGTCAGTAGGGTCAGATATTTGGACATAACTACTTTTCATTTCTACTACTTCACTGCATTCTAAATCAAGACAGCCGTTTGACCCGTAAACGGGAAATCCATCCAATGCATATCCCAATATTGGAGAAGGCTCATTGGTATCACTTTCTAAAACAACGCAATCTTGAATTATTGTATGATCATGATATTCTTCATTTAGCCCGGTATGTCCACCACATTGATCAACAATATCATTATGAACTGGATCTCCATAGGGATCAGGGAATGGACCTTCTGTTGGACCATAAAACACAGCCCCATTTATTACTACACCGATAGTTCCTAACAGAGGATTCGTTTCACAATCATTGTTTGACTGATTCGTCGTCAGATAGGTAGGCGTTTGCGAATATAATGGATATCTGGGAAATTGGAAATTCCAATTCTGTTCATCTAACCCATTAGGTGTCATTGGATTATACTGATAATTGGGTATGCCATTACTCACCACATTTACATATTCATCTGTACAAGTAACCAAAATTTCTGGATCAGCATAAGAACCACCAGCCCCTGGCCAATCATCAGGGTTTAAGAATATATCTGTCGGGCATTCATTTTCGGAAAAAATAGCCTCATTACAATATCCACAATTTTCATTCCAATAGCAGGTATTACTTGCACATTGACTTTGCGTTGAATAATCCTGGCATTGACCCAATAAAATACTCGAAAATAGTATAGACAGTACTGTAATAGATTTATACATAACCCTTTCTTCTCCCAATTATATTATTATTTTATTAATTTTGTGGTAGTAGGTTTCGTAAATAGGCAACAAAATAATGGTCAATTTACCGGCGTGGCCCTTTTCCATGGCGACCTTTCTGATCCAAAAACTGGTCTTGCATACTTTTTTTAAATTTATGGTCAAAAACTAAATATTTAACGGTTTGTTCAGCAGTTAATACATCTGCAATTCCTTCATGGTGACTCCGGCGTAAATTCAGTATCTCAGACTGAATATCAAAGTATTCATCAATTAATTTATCCACCTTATTATCTTTTAATTTATCTTCTTCAAGCAGGTCTCGAATTTCTTCTCGTAAGTTTTTACCCTTTTTGTGGATACCTTTCATTTCCTTTTGAAAAGCATTAACCCGAACGAAAAACTTTTCACTTTGCTCCTCACTAAGATCTAAATATTCGATGAGTTTCCATTTTTTAATCATACGAGCTTTTTTTTGGTCTCCAAACCCACCTCCAGGAGGCTGGCTATATCCGATAACCATAATAATCAAACTAAAGCATAGTAAATTTTTCAACTTTATTTCTCCCATTTTATTGATTGTATTGCTAGTAATAATTCATCTGAGTTATCTGCCATATCTATAATTTCATCCGAATCATTCACATCCATTAAGTATATAAGAATCTCATCATCCGTTAATTTTCCTAAATACTCCCATTCATAATATTCAACACCGGCTGAATCATTAAATGTCCAAAATTCTTCAGAGTGACTGGGTTTGGCTGTAAAGGATGAATAGAAGACAAAAACAATAACTACTGAAGTAATAACCGCTGACATCCCCATAAATCGTTGTTGTTTTTTTCTACGAATTTTATGGTGCACCGCTTGAATAAATTCACTCTTATGATTCATTATTCTCCTCAAAATAATGTTTTAAGTTTTTCTTTGCCTTATGAAAAGATACCTTGGCAGAGTTCTCTGAGATAGATAATATTTGACTAATAGACTTAAAGGGCATATCCTGATACACCCGAAGCAGAACAATATTTCGCTGAATTGTAGGTAGTTTATGTGCCATTTTAAACAGTTTATCGATTTGAGGTTGTTCTTCTATTATGTCCGTGGTCATTTCATCTTTTAATTCTCTGCCAAACCAGGACAATAATTTCTGTTTTCGAAAATGATTATTTACTCGGTTGATGATGATTCGGTACAGCCAGGTTTTAAATTCAGATTCAAAACGAAAGTGTTTTACAGCAAAATACACTTTTACAAATACATCCTGTGCAATATCTTCTGCATCTTCCCGATGTTTTACAATATTATAGACCATACTTTTTACCCAACTCTCATGGTTGCCAATTAATTTATCAAAACTTTTTGTATTTCCATTTAGAAAATCTCTTATGAGTGATTTATCATCTGTCATCAATTATTCATATTCTATGATTTTTTAAACACCGAAAAGTTAACTCTTAATTTTATTTTATTCTGCTCAAATAATTTTGATTGAATTTAAAATTATTAATATAATAAAAAACAACCCCCTGAAAACAGGGGGTTGTTATACTACAAAAAAGGGGAATTCAGAACTCCTCTCTTTTATATGTGAGAGGTGTTACTGAGGGATTACATTAGTTGCACAGGGTCCTTTTTCACTTGAACCGGCAGTGTAATCGACAGATTGTCCATCTTTCAGGGTTTTAAACCCATCCATTTGGATCTCACTCATGTGAACAAATAAGTCTTTGCCACCATCTGATGGAGTTATAAATCCAAAACCTTTTGAATCATTAAACCACTTAACTGTTCCTTGTTTTACGTCACTCATGTTATTTCCTTTACTTATTGTTGTTACTATTTTCTATGCCTTAAATGATATCCTTTTATCTCTAAAAGGATTGAAATAAAAACAGGTATTTATTCAATACCTGTTCTAAATCGTTCATTTTCTTACTGCATAGACCTTCGAATGTACACTATTTTCCATATACAACCAAAATTAAATATTTCCGTTATAATCGTCTTACAATCACTTCCGTTGGCGATAAGCCTCCACTTTTTGTTCCATCTCATCTATTAATTCAGCGGCTTTTATAGCATCATATAATTGTTGATCTGCTTTAATTTGAGCCAGAAGTCTTTCCTGGGCAGCATTTTCGTCAAATTCTACCAAAACAAAGGTTCTGTAAATTCGGGTGCCGTCGCTATTTTCAACTTGTATTTCCTTTTCTTTCACCATGACATTTTGAAGTTGATTAGAAATAACATTTTCCTGGGTGGTAGAAAATTGATCCAATAATTTAGAATCGGACCCCATTCCTGTTTCTTCCTGTACACGCTTGGTATATCCATTCCATTCTGATTTAATCATCTGTGATAAATTAGATACGGCTGCTACTCGGGCTTTATCTACCGCAAGCTGCATGGATTGACTGGTGGCTTCTGCAGCTGAATATTGATATCCATCTTTTACAGGTGTATTCATATACCAATCCGGAAGGTTTTTCACTGTTTTCCGTGACGCTTCTGGTGAAAGATCAGGACCTGATTTAGAACCACATCCAATAATTAATAGTCCAAAAGTTAATAGGCTGAATATAAAATAATTTCTCATGATTGCTCCTTTATTAATTTGGGATTTGCTGTATATAAGTTAGTCATTCTAAATAAGAATGTGAAATCATTAAAATGAATTTATTCTCCAATTAATATGATTTTTCATCAGTTTAAAATTTACAGGGGAAAAATAAAAGCTCTCCCCTCCTCCGGAGAGAGCCTTTAACAATAAGGAGATACTTCTAAGTAAGACGGTGATGAGTTAACATCTCTTGCCTCACAGTGTAACTTAGGTTTAAATGGAAAAGGCAATTTTTGATGGGGGTCACTATTTTTCTAAGAGTTGACCCAACTCACAAAACAGGGGATTAAGAAATTAGGATTAATAGTATGGAATATAAAGTTTTGGTGCTATTTAACTTTCCAATATTCAGAACCATCGTCATGCCGTGACAATATCTTCCGTGATACCAGCTCCCTCCTTAATAATGTGGTATCTTCAAATAAATGATGATTTTCAATTATTCCATTTACATCTTTTTCAGAATAAATCTGGTTAATTTCAAACTTGGTACCTAAATAGGTTATCACCAATTCTTTTTCTGCTGGTTTTTTAGGCCATCGAGTGATTTGATCATTTTCAATTATCAATGAATTCATGAGATAATACTTTATTTCTTATCATTTTTATCGGCATCCGGTTCAGGCTCTACTTCTTCAATCTTTGGATCATACATGTGAAAGTGATTCCGTACAGCTTCTAAAATTGACTCTTCTGTCCACCCTCTACCCTTTAAAAAATGTATTCCATGATAAAAAAGATTTTCTCCAATTGAAGAAATATTCACAGGTTCCTTCTGACCTTTTGCTTTATCGAGAATTTCCACAAATTTTTCCGTAGCATAATTATGTGAGTTCTCCTCAATTTGTACTAACTCTTCTTCTATTTTATCAGTCATATCATAATTTTCTTTAAAATCAAATACAACCGAATCTTTTAAATTTTCAAACATTTAATCTCCTAAAATTGTGTGTGTATAAAATTAAAAGGTATTGGTACAGAGGACAAACTAAATAAGGGAAGAATGTTAAAAAACTATTATGTCGTCTTCTGTTCGACTAAAATATTCCTTAACTGGGTGAAGAATATCCAGCGGTTATTTGAACCTGACTTCGTCCGTAAGAATAATATTAACCTCCATACCTTCCGCCATACCTACGCTCATAATATGTTAAATAAGGGGGTTCCTAAGGAAGTACTACAGACACTACTTGGTCATCGGAGTATTAAGACTACTGAGATATATGCTAACTGGGTTAGGAAGGAAGAATTGGAGAGGTGGGTTACTTAACCAACATTAGCTTCTGGGTATCCACATACTCTCCAGCTATCATCTTTATAAAATATACCCCGCTACTGTAGCTATCTGCATTCCATGTGATAGAATGATACCCAGCATCCATATTGGCATCTATGAGCGTAGAAACCTCTCTACCTTGCAAGTTATAGATAGATAAGGATACTTCGCTGTCTATGGGCAATGAAAATCTGATATTTGTCACTGGGTTAAATGGATTTGGATAGGCAGGTGACAGAGTGAAATCTTTTGGTA
>JACKQG010001463.1_pt1 | contig 32683 bp, 36 predicted proteins | sample 8237621 | NCBI WGS metagenome assembly JACKQG01 (sample SAMN15677084, study PRJNA649215) | marine metagenome | biome: marine; feature: Black Sea; material: saline water; isolation source: suspended particulate matter (SPM) from the Black Sea western gyre | collected 2013-06-09/2013-06-10 | depth...
GCCGACAAGTTCTATTCTGGTGGGTGCACCAGGACTTGAACCTGGAACCGCCAAGGTATAAGCTTGGTGCTCTAACCACTTGAGCTATGCACCCACATATGTTTTCATCCTCTCTTGAAATTAAAAGCTCTGTGCTCTAACCGATTGAGCTATATGCCCATAAGGGGTATTCAGTATCGTACTATAAAACATCCTTTTTTTCTACTCCAAATGCGGGGCGTCCATGGTGTCTACCGCTTTCTTGATTTCAGGGTGATTGGTGAGATGAGGGTCTTTCTCAAGAAGCAGAGTGGCTTCTTTGCGCGCTGCTTCCACAAGCGGGAGGTTTTTTATGGCTTCCATGCCGATATCGGAAATGCCCCATTGTTTGTCACCGGAGAGCTCGCCCGCGCCGCGGAGAGAAAGGTCCATTTCCGCGAGTGCAAATCCGTCGCGCGCTGAAACGAGTGCGTTGAGTCGATCAAGAGATTGAGATGCATTGGTGTCGGTAAAAAGATAACAATACGCTTGGTGAGAGCTTCTTTGCACGCGACCGCGAAGCTGGTGAAGCTGGGCTAAGCCAAAGCGCTCCGCGCCCTCAATCACGATGAGCGTGGCATTTGGGACATTCACACCCACTTCCACCACCGATGTCGCCACCAAGATATCTATTTCACCTGATGAGAAGCGTGCCATCACGGAGTCTTTTTCTTTCGGTTTCATTTTACCATGGAGGATATCAATGGTGTGGTCAGGGAAGATGTTGTGGGAAAGACGCGCGGCCTCGGCTTTCACTGATTTTGTATTAAGTGCCAAGCGTTTGTCTGGATCAGGTTCATCAATCCGCGGACAAATCACATATGCTTGTCTGCCGGCGGCGAGCTCTGTTTTTATATGATCATATACCTTCTCGCGCATGTCGGGTGTAATGATTGAGGTGTGTACACTCTTGCGTCCGGCGGGAAGCTCATCTAAAAGAGTGAGGTCTAAATCACCGTAGATAGTGAGGGCGAGTGTACGAGGAATGGGAGTTGCCGTCATGGAAAGAAGATGTGGTGCACGATTGTCGCCGTCGCGATGGACAAGTTTCTCACGTTGAGCGGTGCCAAAGCGATGTTGTTCATCAATAATAGCGTATCCGAAATGCTTGAATGACACACTTTTTTGAATCAGCGCGTGGGTGCCGAAGAGAATGGCGATTTCGCCATTTGCCACCCATTTCAAAAGCTGCGCACGAGAAATATTAGTTGCTTCCTCTGGATTGCTCTTGGAAGGAAAAACCTTGCAACCACTGCCGGTAATGAGGCCGATACGAATGGGAAGGTGTTTGAAATATGTTTGAAATGAGGTGAAGTGTTGCGACGCTAAAATCTCAGTCGGTGCCATGTAGGCGACCTGGAACGTTCCGAAATCTTGCCCCTCGGGGCTGGTGATGACAACGGCGTAGGCTGTGGCTGCCGCGACAACTGTTTTCCCTGAACCGACATCACCTTCAAGGAGCCGGGTCATTGGCTCGTCTTTTCCCATGTCTTCTATGATTGCCACGATGGCGTGTTCTTGCGCGGTGGTGAGAGGGAAGGGGAATGTGTCGGTAAATGCCACGATAGTGTTTTCATCTGGCGCGATGCTATATGCACCGAGCGAGTGATACATGGCGCGCGCTTGCGCGCGCGCCACCTGAATCATAAAAATTTCCTCAAACGCAAAACGCTTGCGCGCCGCGCGCGCATCGGCTTCTTTCTCCGGTGTGTGAATCCACACCAAGGCGGTTGCAAGAGAGGGAAGATTGTAGCGTTTAAGTACGTCGGTAGGAATGGGATCGGCAAGAAGCTCGTGAGCGCCAAGTGAAAAAAGTTTTTTTACCGCATGCATAATGAAGCGCGACGTAATGCCTTTGGTCTCTGGATACACTGGTGCAGCAAATGCCTGTATGTCCTCACCTTCGGAAAAAAGCGAATCACCCACATCAATTGGCAGCGCTTTCGTTTTCTCAAATTCGGGATTTCCGAGATAGAGTACGCCACTCTTCTTTTCCTGCACTTTGCCGGCAAGCTTCACCGACGTGCCGACGGTAAGCACGCTTGCTGCAAACGCTTGATGAAACCATGTGGCGGTGATTTTTCCACTGCCGTCGTCCACGACGATTTCCCCGACAGGGACATTTGTCTTGAATGTCTTTTTTGTTTTTGCCGAAACGACAGTGCCGTAAATAATTACTTCATCACCCTTCTGTAAGTCCACGATACGCTTCATATTTGCGATATGATGATAGCGGGCAGGGAAGTGGTATAAGAGATCAGCGACCGTATCAATACCAAGTCGCACGAGTGCTGTTTTGTGCGACCCTTGCAGACGAACATGCGCGCCGAGAGAGTTCGAAGGAGAAATATCTGACATGAGCATATTGTAGCACGAAATCCGCACCTTCTTTTCTTGCGCGACACTTCAATATATGATACTTTTTTCTGGTTGTTGTACTTTATATATTTTTGAACCTCTGATTTTTTATGAAATGGAAGAAACACTTATTACTCAGACAAAACGTCTGAGAGCAAGTTTTTTAACTTGCATGAGGATTGCCCCTACCCCCATCAAAGGGGAAGACTATCTTGTCGATTTCAGGCGGCTATGCGACGTTCCTCTTGTCGTATGTGTCGATAAAAAATCTGTCTCCATTTCCAACGACAGTGGTATTGAAATAGGATACTACTTGCCGACTAATGAAGACAGGGAGTTTTTTACGGGATTAAAAAATCCGGTAATCCATGAACATACGGGAAGTGATGGAAAGTCGATTTTCATCCTCGAAGAAGGGAAGAGGTAGGTCAGAGAGTGTGTAAGGGTCCCTCGGGACCCGTTTTTTTATTGAGAAAATATGCTATACTCTGAAAACACATGTGTGTATATAAAGTTAATTAATTAATAAAATATATAATTCTTTTGTGGAACACGATGTTTTACGGCTAAACCGAGCACCACTTTTATTTTGAATGTATTCAAAATAAAAGTGGTGCTCGGTCGCCCGAACATTTTGAAGGGCAAAATGTTTTAGGGAGAGTTGCCAGAGCGGTCGAATGGGGCACCCTGCTAAGGTGTTAGGCGAGCAATCGCCTCGAGGGTTCGAATCCCTCACTCTCCGCCCGTACAAAAATCAGCATCCTTTGGGATGCGATTTTTTGTTGGGCGGAGAGGAGGAAGCCGACTGCTCGGCTTCCGTGAGGGATTCGAAAAGGTTCTCCCATATTTTTGAGGAGCTTTGCTCCGAAAAAATGGGAAACCTGCACTGCTCCCGTAGGGAGAGAATCCCTCCGCACAAATAATGAGCCGGACGGGAAACCGTCCGGCGATTATATTTGTGCAGGTGTTTTCTGGACGAAGTTCGAACATTGTATGAACAAAATCCACAGGATTTTGATTAACTTCGCACGCGCGGAGCGCGTGGTGGCTTTGAACCAAATCGTACGCTCGGATTTTGTGGCAATGCTGACAATCCGCGCCTCGCGCTCCTTCCAGTCGCGAACCAAAACCAAAAATTTCCTTACCTTTCCTTTTAAAACGGCGGGGGGGTGCAGGGGGGAGCCGCAAAAAATTGAAAGGAAATTTTATGGTTTTGTTTTCGTCGCTTACAATTTGTTTGTGAAAATTCAAGATAACTGTTATCATTATATTGAAAGTGTAACACATCAGTATAATACTATCAAATTATTGAAACCATGGCAAAAGAAATAGAAATCGGCAAAAATATAAAAAAGTACCGCAACAAACTGGGTTTGTCGCAAGAAGACTTTGCAAAAAAGTCTGATGTGAAATATACGACACTGACGAAAATTGAAAGCGGAGTGATAAAAAAACCATCCGTTATGGTTATGGCACAAATTGCCAAAACACTTGGCGTTTCGATTGAGGATTTAATAAAATAATTATGACTACACAACAAACAATTACAAAACTAGCAGACGATTTGAACATCAACCGAATTTACGCTCGACATGTTTTTCATATTGCGGACAAAGAACAATTGTTTGAAGATGCTTCTCGCATTGTGAGCGAAAAACCAAAGCCATTTGTAAAATGGGTTGGTGGAAAAAGACAACTCCTCAAGCAATTTCGCGAAATGGGATTGTACCCACCCGACGATTTTAATCCTCTTACTAACACATACTTCGAGCCATTTGTCGGTGGAGGTGCTGTCTTTTTTGACCTACTCCCCAAGAAAGCTGAGCTTTCTGATCTCAATAACGAACTCACCACGACATACAATGTTATAAAAACTGATGTTGACTCACTGATTAAATCACTCAAAAAGCACAAGTACGAAAAAGAGTATTATCTTAAAATACGAGCAAAAAATCCAAAAAAATTATCAGATGTTGAAGTTGCTTCACGTTTTATTTTCCTAAACCGCACAGGATTCAACGGCATGTATCGTGTTAATAGCAAAGGAGGTTTCAATGTACCGTTCGGGAAATATACAAATCCGATAATCTGCGATGAGGAAAACTTACGCAAAGTATCTAAAGTATTACAAAAAGTCACAGTAAAAGAACAAGACTACAAAGCAGTCCTAAAAAAAGCAAAAAAGGGCGATTTTGTATATTTTGATCCACCATACTATCCAGTAAGCAGGACTGCTTCTTTTACTTCATACACAGCAGACTCGTTTCTAGAAAAAGAACAAACAGAGCTAAGGGACACATTTGTGGAACTTCACAAGCGAGGTTGTTTTGTAATGCTCTCAAATTCAGACACTCCTTTTATCAATGAACTCTATTCAGGTATTAAAGGTGTGAAAGTATCGAAAGTATCTGCTGGACGCTCGATAAACTCAAACGCTGCAAAACGTGGAAAGATTAACGAAGTATTAGTAACTAATTATTGAATGATATGAATAAAACATTTACCGAATTGGCGGACAGTTTCAAAAGTTCCATAAAAACATGGGATTACTTTGTGAACTGGGATAAGGTATCAACAAATGCTGCCAATCTTGAAATTTCCCTCAACAAACTCAACTACCTGCTCGGAAAAGAGAACTTGAAAGACGAGTTTGCAAAACTTTATGAATCAAATCCCGACATTGTAAAAGCGTTGCCTGTTTTACTTGCGGTGCGCGAAAATAAATTGGAGGTTTTTGATAAAGTGACAAAAGATTCGGAGTTTTTTGATTTCGCCAATAGTGAAGATGGTGCAGAAAAGTATTTTGAGTTTCTTGAAAAATCTGGGCTTGCTCGTTTGTTCCAAAAAGACGGTATCAAAAACCTTGTTGATTATGCAATGGGTGTTGAAGTTGGCTTGGACAGTAACGGTCGCAAAAATCGTGGTGGCACGCTTATGGAAGAAATTGTTGAATCGTGCATCAAAGACTTTTCGGAGAGGCTTGGTTTTGAGTATCTTGCACAGGCACGAGCAACTGAGATAAAAGCAAAATGGGGTTACGAAATAAAGGTTGATAAATCAGAACGAAGTTTTGATTTCGCCGTTTACAATCCTCAAACTAAAAATCTCAAATTGTTTGAAACAAACTTCTACAATGGTGGTGGCTCAAAACTGAAAGCGGTTTGTGGCGAATTCCGCAGTTTGTATGACGAACTAACAGAGCAAGATATTGATTTTGTTTGGATCACTGACGGACTCGGCTGGGAGACAACAAAACGACCACTTGAAGAAACTTTTAATCACAATAACGGGCAAGTATTTAACCTCAACATGCTCGAGGACGGTGTTTTGGAGGAATTAACATGGTAAAAAATAATGACAAAGGAATTAAAACTACATCCCGATGAATTTGATCTAGAATGCACGACAGTGTGGGCTTTTCCTCGACGCGGAAATTGGGCAACGCATAAATCAGATTGGCGTGGCAACTGGTCGCCAGAAGTTGCACGCAATCTTATGCTTCGCTACTCAAAAGAGGGCGATGTTTTACTTGATCCAATGATTGGTGGCGGCACAACGGCAATCGAAGCAAAAATACTCAATCGCAATATCATTTGTTCGGATATAAACGATGTGGCACTCAAACGCACGCGAGAGAGTCTGAAATTTGATACAGATAACAAAGCATGGCAAAAAGTTGTGAAACGCGATGCGCGTAACCTCGGCAAAGCTGAGAATGAAAGTATTGACTTCATTCTCACGCACCCGCCCTACGCCGATATTATCAAATATAGCGAGGGAGAAATTGACGAAGATCTTTCAAATATTCACGAGCTAGACGAGTTTGCAGATGAAATGGAGAAAGTAGCAAAAGAATTGTATCGAGTCCTGAAACCTGGAAAATTTTGTGCAATTTTGATTGGCGACACGCGCCGCAAGAAAATGTATCAACCACTTGCGTATAAAGTGATGGATCGTTTTTTGAATGCGGGTTTTGAACTTAAAGAAGACATAATCAAACGACAATACAATTGCAAAGCTACAGGATTTTGGGTCAACAAATCAAAAGAGAGCAATTTCTTGCTCATTATGCACGAGCATTTGTTTGTGTTTCAAAAAATATGATTACAAAAACTTCACAATTCAAAGAACTGTCAAAAAATAGGTTTATAATATTTTTTGGTTTTGTTGCGGTTTTTGTTTTATCCAATTACATTTTTACGGGAAGTTTGTTGCCGAGTACAGAAACAAAAGATCTGTGGTTCTATTCAGGGCTGTTTATGGCAATTTTTTCTATCTTGTTTATTGAGCCATACTATACATCTCCCAAAAATGTAATCACAAACGCAATACCTCTTTTACTTGTTTTTCTGGCAATAAAAAACCTTTTTGAAAATCCTGTTTTTTGGTGGTTCGCAGCTTCTGTATTAATTACTTTGATTGTTGCTTCTGTGATATCTATGTCGACAGAAGACAAAAACAAAAGCCCTGAGCATTGGAAAAATAAACTTTCGGAGCTTCTCAAAAAGTGGGTTGTAATTATTGGACAGGGCAAGGTTTTATATTCGTCTGTTTTTGTGTACTTCTTACTTACATACTATTCGATACAAAGTTTTTATACTTTGTCACTTTTCATTTTATGGTTCTTTATAGTATCCATAAATCCCAAGAGTATTAGAAGCACCTTTGCGATTTCAAGAAAAGAACATGATAAAAATGCACTTGGGGAAATATTCGGAGTCCAATCAAGAAAAATCTTCCTAGTCAAATTATTTGAAGACCGCAAGGATATTAAGAAGTTTGATATTGTGGAATTTCAATACTCCATGCAAGAATCAGATGATTTTCTTATGTCTGGGATTGTTTTCGATACTTATCTGCTCAATCAAGAGAAGTGGGCAAAAGTTTTGCAATTGGGCAGAATAGGAGAATCAAAAGTTAAATCGGACAAAAACATTGTATACAAAGTGTCAAATAAAGAACGAGTAACCGAACTTGAGAAAGAACTAAACACCGATAATTTTGTTGGTGTTGTTATAGAGAGGTCAAATATCGGAAAAATAAAGTTTGAATACTCAAAGAAACAGGATGATTTACAAGAGGGTGATTTAATCGAACTCAAGACAAACGGCAAGCGATTGTTTTACCAGGTTGTGAATGGAGTTACTGAAAAAGAAAGTCTCGAACAACGAAATGAAACGGGTTTCATTAAAGGCGAAGCAATTCAGCTTGGGGAATGGAAAAATAATGAGTTATCATTTCAAAAATACGGCTGGGTTCCCTCAATTAACACACCTATTTTCAAAGCGAACACTACCGATATTGAGGTGGCAAATTTTGAATATCCTGAATACAAACTAGGCGTAATTCCAAACACTACTTTACCGTCTGTAATAAATCTTTCAGAAGCGGTTAGTTACCATATGGCAGTCTTAGGGGTTACAGGCTCTGGAAAATCTTTCATTACTCGTGAAGTAATTAGACAATTACAAAACGATACGAAAATTATTTGTGTTGATTTTACAGGTGAATGGAAAAAAGAATTCGATTCAGAAAGTATTGAGAATTTTGACACTATCGACAATGCAATAGCAAATGACAAAATATCTGTAATTGAGTTGAATGATGTAAGCAACACCACTCAATCATTAGAAGAAACGAACAAAAAACTTCAAGAAATATTTGCATACGCAAAGGAAAATGAAGATTGCAAGAAAATATGTTTGGTTTTGGAAGAAGCTCACACCATTGTTCCTGAAACAACATTTTTAGGCGACTATGGCGATTATAGTGCGAACAAGGCACTTGTTAATAAAATGAGCCAGATTGCATTGCAGGGCAGAAAATATAATGTCGGTCTTTTGGTGCTTGCGCAAAGAACAGCAAATGTATCAAAAACTGTTTTAACACAATGCAATACAATTGTTTGCTTTCAAGCATTTGATGAAACAGGATTCAATTTTTTAAGTAACTACATCGGAAAAGATTTAGTCCAAGCAATGCCAAATCTATCGCAATATCATGCAATTATTGTTGGCAAAGCCTCAAAATCAAATATTCCAATGATTGTCGATCTGACACGAGAACAAAAAGTTGAAAAAGACACAGAGGAAACAGATTAATTTTTTAAGGGAGTTCCGCTTGCGCGCGCATGGGTGGGTTGGGGCAAGCGCAACATGATTTGTTTGTGCTATCCGTTGTGTGATAGCACAACCATTTTCCTTTTCGGTACAATTACGGGGCTTTGTTGAATAATTCCCGCTGACAAACGGAATCCCCCGTTTGTATCCGGGATTTATGCAACAACGTAGCTTTCCGGCATACCAAGCATCGTTATCCGATTGAGTGCCTTCAATCGGAGGAGAAGCGAAGAACGCTGATTTTCGAATGTTCGTGCCGATACCGTATCCCCGAAGACGGTCTTGTATCGAAACATCGCGGTTTCCGACAGACTCCGACGATGATACCCGCTCTCCTCTTTCCATCCCGATCGTCCATGCTTCCTGATCTGCCTCAGATTCTCATCTCATATATGACGATCTCCTTTTGTATTCCCGTGTTTCCAGATCTTCGCGTTCTTCTGCGGAGGGATGGTGAAAGTCGATACGTCCCGTTCTTTGAGTGCTAAATAGCACTGCCTCGTATCATAGGCCCCGTCTCCGGAGCACTGGTCGATGTTCGTCTCTTCGGGAATGTGATCCAAAAGTACCGGGAGTATGGTTCCGTCATGGACATCGTTTCTGGTCACGTCTCCGACGATGATGTCTCCCGTCTTCTCGTCGGCGTCGATATGTAGCTTCAGCCAACTCCGGCGTTTACTCCATCCGTGCTTGCGCACTTTCCACTCTCCTTCTCCACACACCTTGATACCCGTCGAATCGACCACGAGATGCAGGTCTTCTCGAATCGGACGGATACGGATATCGACGTTCAGTGTCTTGCCTCGGAGGGAGAGCGTGGAGTAGTCAGGAGACTGGCATGAGGAATCGAGTCTTGCAAGGATATCCGACATCAACCCCTCGGTCGACCGGAGTGGGAGACGGAGGATTTGTCCTAAAGTAAGCGTCGTCTCAATGGCGATATCGCTGAACTTCTTCGGTCTTCCTCTCTTCTTGTCCCGTTCCTGCTCTTCCCACTGTTGTAGTGCCTCATCGGTAATATGGAAGATAAGTCTTCCTCGGTTTACCAATGCTTCATTATATTCCTTCCAGTTCCTGACCTTGTACGTTTTCTTCTTCCCATTCTTCTTTTTCCCTTCTTTTGCTTTTTTTGGCATAGCGTTTATATTGCTTTTGCCTTCATTATAGCGGAAGAAGAGAGAATTGGGAGGGGGAATTATTCAACAATGCCTACAATTACCACAAAACTCTTATCGAAGCCGACGAGCGAGCCACGCGAACACCGAGCAGGCATTGGCGAAGTATGAGCCAGCCAGTGTGAGGTATTTCTCGTGAGCAAGCGGACTGACGATTTACCACAGGCGTAGCGCCTCGGGTCGGCGCAAGCGACGGAGAAAAAGGCGACTTACTGCCACCGTCATGCTATATTTTATTTACAAGCCTTTTTTGGAGTAGTGAAGCGACGAAAACAAAACCATAAAATTTCCTTTCAATTTTTTGCGGCTCCCCCCTGCACCCCCCCGCCGTTTTAAAAGGAAAGGTAAGGAAATTTTTGGTTTTGGTTCGCGACTGGAAGGAGCGCGAGGCGCGGATTGTCAGCATTGCCACAAAATCCGAGCGTACGATTTGGTTCAAAGCCACCACGCGCTCCGCGCGTGCGAAGTTAATCAAAATCCTGTGGATTTTGTTCATACAATGTTCGAACTTCGTCCAGAAAACACCGCCCGTACAAAAATCAGCATCTTTTGAGATGCGATTTTTGTTGAGCGGAGAGGAGGAAGCCGACTGCTCGGCTTCCGTGAGGGATTCGAAAAGGTTCTCCCATATTTTTGAGGAGCTTTGCTCCGAAAAAATGGGAAACCTGCACTGCTCCCGTAGGGAGAGAATCCCTCCGCACAAATAATGAGCCGGGCGCATGTCGCCCGGCGATTATATTTGTGCAGGAGAGTGAGGGATTCGAACGGCGGAGCAGCGGGTCCCCGCTTGCGGGGCTGCGAGCCGCGTCCAGGAGTACTTAGCGGATTGCGAGCTTTAGCGAAGCAATACGCTTAGTAACTCCGGGACGAATCCCTCCGCAAAACAATGAGCCGGGCGCATGTCGCTTTTTGACTCTTGTTGCGCTATGGAAATTTTTTCAGTAATCTGTATCATATTCGTATGAACACTCCTCCCTTATACGATCTCAATACAATAAAGTATGCCGTGGATGATGGTATGTGGAAACGTGCCATCGCTCTCTACGAAGGTGGGAAGGTTGTGGATTTCAAAGAAACGGTAAACGAGTACACAGCGCGTGTGCTCGGTGGCTCACCGTATCGGGTGAGTGTTTCGAATAAATCTGTAGATCGTGGAGACTGCGATTGTTATATGGGTCAGCAAGACGAATTATGTAAGCATATGATTGCCGTCGCTGTGTATGCAGTGTGTGATGGGCGTCCTCTCGCTTTGGAAGAAAAACAACACATTTCCGAGCCGGTGTATTCAGGCATTGTGGGTGATATAACGGAGGAGGAGATGAAAGAACTGAAATGGAACATCAACGCCGGTATGCGGTGTATAAAATCATACGAAGGTCCGTCACGGACATGGTTTGCGTATCAGAACAAACTTGATGAGGGGTGCGCACGAATAGCAACTGCAGTTGCGACAGTACCGGCGAATGCAAAGACGGCAAAGCTTTTGGTCAACACGCTTTTGAAGCTTGATACGAAACTGGCAACAGGTGGGGTGGATGACTCCAATGGTACGGTTGGGCATTGTATGAGTGGGATTGTTGAGGTGCTTTTGTCATTTGCTGATGCCGACCCTATGTGTATAAAAGTATTTAAGGTACTTGAAGGGAAGAAGACATGTTTTGAATGGCAGGAGCCGCTTGTACGATATATGAAAAATCGCGCGTAACATGCTATACTGTTTTTATTATACGTTAATGTTATATATATCATGAAAGGATACGTAGTAAACATTGAAGAAGCCACCAAAGAAAATGAGAATTTTCGTAAAGTATTGTACACGGCGCCGAATAGTCAGCTTGTGGTGATGGCGATTGCCTCGGGTGATGATATCGGTGAAGAGGTACATGAGCTTGATCAGTTTATTCGTCTTGAAGAGGGAAAAGGACAGGCGATTTTGAACGATGAAGTGCATGAAATTGAAGACGACTGGGCAGTAGTGATTCCTGCCGGCGTGAAGCATAATATCGTAAACACCGGCGAGGGCGTGATGAAGCTCTATAGCGTGTATTCGCCAGCGGAACATAAAGATGGTACGATTCACGAGACGAAAGCCGATGCCATGGCACACGAAGAGCATTTTGATGGCGTGATCACGGAGCAAGAATAATAGTGTGAGAAGGAAGGATAAAAGCGGCGCGGTCCTAAAAGACCGCGCCGCTTTGCTTTGTGGCTTTGTGTCCACGACTCGTGTTTCGTGGCATAGCAACAGCCGCCGGAATGCGCTTTGCGCATTCCGGCGGCTGTTGCTATACTTACCGTATGAACATTAATGAGCTTGATAAAAATCAGATTGTCCTCCTCGTTCTTTTGGTGAGTTTTGTCACGTCGATTGCAACCGGTATTGTGACGGTTACGCTCATGGATCAGGCGCCGCCGGGGATTACACAAACGATTAACCGCGTGGTAGAGCGCACGGTGGAGACGGTTGAGAAGGTGGTGGTGGATGACTCGGGGACGACGAAGATCGAGGAAGTAATTGTGTCGGAAGAAAATGCTATCGCCGACGCTGTTGCTGGCGCGACACCTTCACTGGTGCGTCTGTATACTAAAGTGGGAGAGACGGAGACATTTTCCGCACTTGCGTTTCCCGTACCGGAATACGGAGTATTGGTGACGGATGCGGGTCTTGTTCTTGCCGACGGGCAGTATGACGCGCGTGATGGCGCGGGGCGCACCTATACGGCAGGTGTTATTGCCGAAGATGGAGAGAATGGTATTGCAATCCTCCGTACATTCTCGGAAGGGGAGATGACGGTTGCCGTCCCTTTTGGGAATGAAACAAATTTCAAGCTCGGTCAGCGGGTGATTGCACTCGGAGGGAAAGAAACAAATGAAATCGCATCCGGTATGATTGTGAGCGATCCTACGCTTTCGCCGTTTTCAACAGATATTATTCGCGGAAGCAGGTTTGTGGGCGGTATGGCACTCACTCTCGGGGGAAATGTTGCGGGTATGATACGGTCTCTTGAGGGGAGTGTTGTTATTGTCTCGCCATCGTCAATTCTTTCCGTAGTCCGCGCCACGCTTGGTATTGAAGAAGGGGGTAGTGAGCTTAGCGAAGAAACGCACGGTACGTCTCCCGAAGACGCTCTTTCTGCCGCGGTTGTTGAGGCGGTTGAGTAGATATTGACTCTCATAATAAAATATTGTAGACTAAAAGCATATACAACGGTGCTTTTTGGATGTATATATTTTTTAATTCTCTAATAGGTAGTCTCCTGAACATATGATGCCACCAATGAACAATTTCACTACGAAGGCGAAGGAAGCAATTCGTCGTGCTCATGAGCTTGCTATTGAGCGCGGGCAAAATCATGTCTCACCACTTCACCTTATGACCGCTCTTCTTCTAGAAGAAGAGGGTGTGATTATTGCCGCCCTCGAGCGCATGGAAGTGGATATCATTTTACTTTCTGATACGTTACTTGATGTAATTGAATCGGAAGGGAATGCGAGTGTGTTGTCGCCATCGTATCAGATTTACCTCACGCCGGAACTCGCGCAGGTTTTGGAAGCGTCGGTGCGTTTCGCTCAGCATATGAAGGATGAGTTTGTGTCCACGGAACATCTCTTTCTGGCGATGCTTGACGTGGCAAGTCCCGCGCGTGAAGTGATTGCCCGATTTCGTATTGATAAAGATGAGGTGATGCGGGTGGTTGAAGAGTTGCGAGATCAGCATATTACTGATGCAACACCACCGAAGAAAGCACGTGCGCTTATGAAATACGCACGCAATCTCACGGCGCTCGCAGCTGAGGATAAGCTTGATCCGGTTATTGGTCGCGACAATGAGATTCGGCGTATCATGGAAATTCTCTCACGTCGCACGAAGAATAATCCGATTTTGATTGGTGAGCCGGGAGTGGGAAAAACGGCGATTGCCGAAGGACTCGCGGTGCGTATTGCCAAGGGTGATGCACCGGATAGCTTGAAAGATAAAGAAATTGTCGGACTTGATCTTGGTCTTCTCATTGCCGGAACAAAATTCCGCGGTGAGTTTGAGGAGCGTTTTAAGACGGTGATGAAAGAGGTGGAGCGTTCCGAGGGGAAAATCATTCTCTTTATCGATGAGCTTCACACGATTGTGGGCGCCGGTGCGGCTGAAGGGTCGATTGACGCTTCAAACATGTTGAAGCCCGCGCTCGCGCGCGGGGAACTCCGTGTGATCGGTGCTACCACGCTCAAAGAATATCAAAAATATGTGGAGAAAGACGCGGCGCTCGCGCGCCGCTTCCAGCCGGTGTATATTGATGAGCCCTCGCTTATTGATACCACGGCGATTTTGCGTGGCCTTAAAGAAAAATATGAGCTGTATCATGGTGTGCGTATTACCGATGATGCAATTATCTCAGCTGTGGAGCTTTCCTCTCGCTACATTACCGGACGCTTTTTGCCGGACAAGGCGGTTGATCTCATTGATGAGGCGGCATCGTCACTGCGTATTTCACTCGAAAGTATGCCTCCTGAGCTTGAAGAAACACACCGCGCGGTGATGCGTTTGGAAGTGGAAAAAGAGGCGCTCAAGAAAGACACCGGCTCGGGTATTGATGCGACTGTGGTGAAGAAAGCGAAAATGCGCTTGCGTGCGATTGAAAAAGACATTGCCGATTTGAAAGAAAAAACGCGCGAGGTGGAGCTTAAATGGAAAAATGAAAAAGAACTTTTGAATGATATTCGCACGCTTAAAAAAAATCTCGAGAGCTTGCGCTTGGAAGCCGAGAAGGCGGAACTTCATTCCGATTTGGGAACTGCCGCTGAAATCCTCTACGGTAAGATTCCGGTACTTGAAGGTGAACTTGCGACTAAGACAAAACGCTTGAAGGGTTTGCAGAAGCGCCGTCGTATTCTCAAAGAAGAAATCACCGAAGAAGAGATTGCTTCCGTGGTGGCGCGTTGGACTGGTGTGCCTGTCTCGCGCATGCTTGAAGAAGAGACGAAAAAACTCTCTCGCATGGAAGAGGAATTGCAGAAGCGCGTGATTGGTCAGGAGATCGCGGTCAAAAAAGTGGCTGATGCGGTGAAGCGTTCGCGTGTGGGGGTAGGAGATCCGAATCGTCCGATTGGTTCATTCATGTTTCTCGGGCCGACAGGTGTTGGGAAAACCGAGCTCACCAAAGCACTTGCATCGTTTATGTTTGATGATGAGAAAGCGCTGGTGCGGGTTGATATGTCGGAATACATGGAGCGACATTCCACCGCAAAGCTTCTTGGCGCGCCTCCTGGATATGTGGGGCATGAGGAGGCAGGGCAACTCACAGAAGCGATTCGACATCGTCCGTATTCGGTTGTGCTTTTTGATGAAATCGAGAAGGCACATCCGGAAGTGTTTAATGTGTTGTTACAAGTGTTGGATGAAGGGCAACTCACTGATTCCAAGGGAAGAAAAATCAATTTCAAGAATACGATTGTGATCCTCACATCCAATATTGGCTCCGAGCATATCGATCGCATGCAGACGATTGGCTTTTCCAACGGTGATGAGAAGGAGGAATACGACGACGCGAAAGACAAGGTGATGAACAGCTTGCGTGATCATTTTCGTCCGGAATTTTTGAATCGTCTCGATGATATTGTGCTTTTCAACATTCTTTCCAAGGAAACGGTGCGTGGTATTGTGGACGTGCAGATTGCTATTGCCGAGAAGCGACTCGCGGAAAAAGATATTGTGCTTTCGGTAACACCTCTTGCGCGGGAGCTTTTGGCGAAGAAGGGATATAATCCGCAATACGGAGCACGACCACTGAAACGTTTGATTCAGACCGACATCCTGACGCCGATTGCAAATGCTATGATTGATGAGGGAATTATGAATGGCGGAAAAGTGACGGTGGATGTGAAAGGCGATGAATTGGTGGTGGCTGCTGAGGCGAAGAAGAAGACACGGAAAGCGGTGAAAAAACCGGAGGTAAAGAAAACAGCGAAGGTGGGATAAACACATAAAAAAAGAGAAGGTATGAAACGCGAGCCCTTCGGGCTCGCGTTTCTCTTGCGACATATGAAAAACATGTTACAATATTCTCTACTTGCGTCGGTGGCGGAGTGGTCAATCGCAGCAGACTGTAAATCTGCCGGCTTTATGCCTACGTTGGTTCAAATCCAACCCGGCGCACAGTAAAAAATCCCTGAAAGGGGATTTTCTGCTATACTATATCTGGTAATCTGGTACTCACAAGAGTGGAGGAGCCACTTGTGTACTCGTTTTCTCACTTACTAGCATTCTCACTTTCTAACATATGTCTATTATCACAGAGTTCAAAGAGTTTGCCGTGAAAGGTAATGCTATTGATATGGCTGTTGGTATCGTTATTGGGTCCGCATTTGGCACCATTGTCAATTCACTCGTCAACGATATCATCATGCCGCCAATTGGGCTTCTTCTCGGTGGTGTTGACTTTACGAATCTGTTTGTGAATCTCTCTGGCGAGAAATATGCCACACTTACTCTTGCACAAGAGGCGGGTGTAGCAACCATCAATTACGGTCTTTTTGTGAATGCCCTCATTTCATTCCTCATTATTGCATGGGCACTTTTTATGATTGTGAAGATGATGAATAAGCTCAAGAAAGAAGAGCCGATGGCAGAAGAGACGCCGACAACGAAAGAATGTCCGTTCTGTAAGTCATCTATTCATATTGAGGCAACACGTTGCTCAGCGTGTACGGCGGAGTTGAATTAAAACGAGAGAAGAAAGAAAAGAAAAAGTCGTGGCTCCCGAAGGGAGCCACGACTTTTTCTTTTCGGAAAGACCTTGATGTTGTATGATAAAGGAAATGAAAAAAGCGAATACAGTTACTCTTCTTGCCTATCTCCGCAAAACAGCAGCGTTTGTTTTTTTAATTGCGCTTCTTGCTATTACTGCCGATGTGTTGCGATTTGTGACGATTATCGTTGCGTCTCCCTCAATCGGTGTGGCAGGTACTGCGGGTGATCGTCCATACGAACGAGAAGTACCTGAAGCGGACATGCGAATTCTCATTGCCGGTGACAGCACCGCTGTGGGTGTGGGAGCTTACACACCGAAAGAGACAATTGCCGGTATGTTTGCGAGTGATTTTCCCGATATTGCGATTAAAAATATTGCTGTTTCAGGTGCCAGGGTATCGGATGTAGTGGATCAGCTTGAAAGTGTGGAAGGGTGGTACGATATGGCGCTTGTGCAAGTTGGCGCCAATGATATTGTTCTTTTTTCCAACGGACGAGAAGTGAGAGAAAACACTGCACGCATGATGGATAGTGCACTACTTCGGAGCGATACGGTGATCGTTGTTGCACCATTTGACGTCGGCATTGTGCCGCTTATTCCGCGCTTTACCGTTCCTCTTTTTTCAATGCGCTCCGCCGATATTCTCTCTACGATGCGTGATATTGTAGAAGAGAAAGGAGGTATATTTATTGATTTGTATAAGAGTGATGAAGAAAAACAATTCGCATCCGATACTGATACCTTTTTCTCCGCCGATTCGTTTCATCCGAGCAGTGACGGCTATGCACTTGCCTATGAACGCATCAAAAGAGAACTGTGCGAGCGTGAGATTGTATGTGTGGAATAATCGTGTTTGGTGTGGTATTGTATGATGATTGTAAGGGATATACGGGAGATTAGTTAAGTGGTATAACGGCGGTCTCCAAAACCGCGGTCGGGGGTTCGATTCCCTCATCTCCCGCTTGAGAAAACACACACGCCGCGTTTCGCCCTTTAACGGGCGAAACGCGGCGTGTGTGTTTTTTATTTGCGTCAATCAAACGTATGGTGTATAACAGAAGAAGAATAATCAAAAACTGAATAAATAAGGGGAACGAGATGAGGAAAAAGAAAAAATCGATTCCCATTCATATTCGGGATACGTTCGGACGATGGGAAGTTGTTCGAGAAATTCCCGGAAGCAGAAGGGGAAAGAAATATCTCTGCAAGTGCGAGTGTGGCACTGAACGCCCTGTGCTTGCTTCAAGCCTGCGCTCAAAAAGGTCCCGGAGTTGTGGGTGCGCAAAAGTAAAACACGGTATGAGTTATTCCAAAGTATATCGTGCATGGGTTGATATGATTCAGCGATGTGTCAACAAGTATCATACTGCATATCCCGATTACGGAGAGCGCGACGTACAAGTGTGTGACGAATGGAGAAAAAATTTTAAGTTATTTTATATCTATATTGGCGCCCCTCCTGATGAAGAAGATCATTGGAGTATTGACCGAATAGATGTTAACGGGAATTACGAACCCGGGAATGTTCGCTGGGCAACGGCGAAAGAACAGGCGAATAATCGTCGACCGCCGAAAAAGCACTCCGCTAGACGACGGAATCAGTACGTTCCTACGCAAGAACAGCATGACGATGCAGCGAGAGTCACGGACATTCTTGATGGCATCCCAAGAGAATATGCTCCTTTTTGAGATCCCGCTCTAGTGGCGGGGTTTTTTTGTTTGAAGAGATCAGCCACGCGAAAAGACCCTCCAAGGGTCTTTTCGCGTGGCTGATATGTGTTGGTATTATACAATTTTCTTTGGTTCGTAATCTGCCGGGCGGTTTGCCAGATATTCTTCCAGTTTTTCGCGACTGAGGAGTCCTTCTTGGGCACCGATACTTTGAACAACCGACATGGAATTGATTGGTCCCCATGCGAGTGCTTCGTCCACGGTTTTTCCGAGAGCGAGCGCCGAAGTGAAGGTGCTTGAGAATGAGTCACCGGCACCGGTACGTTCATACGGCGGAGCAGGATCCGGATACGGCGGCATAAACCATACCGCTCCTTCTTCTGCCGCATAGGCGCCGCGCGGACCATCGGTAATCACCGCAATATTGGGGCCAAGTGCGCGCATGTTTTGAGCGAGTTCTTCGGGCTTACTTTTTTCATCGCTGAGAATGAGTCGCGCTTCTTCCACATTACAAAAGAATACTTCTGTTTGCGCGTATAAGTCTTTTAGCTTTTCATGACCGAGCTTGATTTGAAACGTGCCCGGCTGAAATGCCATTTTTACGCTCGGATGCTCTTTGCAATATGTTGCAATCGCATGGTGATAGTCCATTGAATTTTCACCAACGGAAGAAAAGTACAACCACTTCGGCTCGCCAAAATCAGGAAGTGTATACTCATATTCCTCGTGTTTAATGAGAATGGTGCGCTCTGCTTTGTGCCAGAGCACATAGTGGTAGTTGCTTACTTTCCCGGGATGGACGGTGATAAAATCGGTTGCAACACCATTGCCACGAATTGTTTCTTCATCTTCTTTTCCATACATATCGTCGCCGAGATCGGTAACGAGTGCCGAACGCAAACCAAGGCGTGCGGCAGACACAGCGGCGTTTGCGCTGTTGCCCACGGCAGGGACAACGGTTGCCGATTCATACGGTATCTTTGAGCCATTGGTAAGACAAATCTTTTCTTCTTTATCGTCTTCGTCGTAATAGACACTTGCGTGATTGATACGAATAAAGACATCAGTAACAGTGTCGCCGATTGCGACGAAATCGAATTGTTCCATAGTATATAAGGAAGGGATTAGTTTGTATAACCTCTCTATGGTATCATAAAGTAGCCTATATTGCAGAGTTTTATTTTTTAACCATTCATCGTTTGTCTATGCTTTCACTCCGCGAAGCAATTCAGAAAGCCGAGAAAGAAGGTCGCGCCATCGGACACTTTAATATCACCACGATTGATATGGTGCACGCTATTGTGCGAGCAGCGCAAAAGGTGGGTGATCCGGTGATTATTGGCGTCTCCGAAGGGGAGCGGGATTTTTTTGGCGTGAGGCAAATTGCTGCCGTAGTGGAAAGCGTGCGAGAGGAGACAAAACATCCGGTGTATCTCAATGCCGATCATACCTATTCTGTGGAACGGGTGAAAGAGGTGATTGATGCCGGGTTTGATGCGGTGATTTACGATGGCGCAAAACTCTCGCTTGATGAGAATATTGCCAATGGAAAAGCGTGTGTGGATTATGCTCGTGCATCAGGACGTGATGTGCTTATTGAGGGAGAACTTGGCTATATTGGCTCGTCGTCGAAGATGCTTGATGAGATTCCTGAGGGAGTGTCGCTTGAGCATTTGACGACACCTGAACAAGCGGCTCGCTATGCGAAAGAGACGGGCGCTGATTTGCTTTCCGCGGCGGTTGGGAATATTCATGGTATGTTGAAGCACGCCAAAAATCCGAACCTCAACATTGAGCGGATTAAAGAGGTGCGCGAAGCGGCGGGGATCCCGCTTGTGCTTCATGGTGGTTCGGGTGTGTCGGACGAAGACTTTATTGCAGCAATAAAGGCAGGGATTAGCACGGTACATGTGAGCACGGAGCTTCGTCGTGCATATCGGAAAGAAATTCAGGAGACGCTCGTAGAAAATCCGGAAGAAGTCGCGCCATATCGCTATTTGCGCCCGGCAGGGGAAGCGGTGGAGAGAATTGTGGAAGAGAGGATGCGGTTGTTTGGAGGGAAGTAAAGAGTAAGAAGTTAAGAGTTGAGAGATGTGGTTGTTGGGGTGTGGTGAAAGAACAGCGAAGTTTTTAGTTGGTAGTTTTTAGTTTTTAGAAACGGCGCGCTAACGCGCGCCTTAAAGAAAAAAGCCGGCACTGGCGTGCCGGCTTCTGTGCCCCCAATGGTGTTTACTACCCCACTACTCCTCAAGTAGGGAGAAGTCATTGTCCCCGTATGTAACTCCTGGGCTCCCATCCAGGAGAACCCAGACGACAGCCTCTCTGCAGTCGCCCAGGTAGGTGGCGTGCCTAACGCCTTTGACAGTACCTTTTTTCCGTATGCAGTTCACTCGAACTCGCATCCCGTATCGCAGGGACACGCCTTCAGTGGTTTTGTATTTCCTGAGTGCCTCATCTGAGGCATCAAGAATTACTTTTTCCCCACTTCTTGTTCTTGCTTCGTACTCTTTTTTCATTTCCATTCTCCTTTTTTTGTTTTAGGTATTAGGTAAGTGCGTACTTGTGTGAAAACTGAAATCAACCTATCGCATACGGTTCATTTTGTCAACAATTGACCCGCGTCTCAAAATGTGTACAATACTGGGCACTGATACATTGATATATCCTACCGTTTACATTTGTTGTTTTCGGTTCAGTATTTATTTTTATTGCTTTTTGTTTTAACGTTTAATTTTTTAATCTCCTAATCTCCTAACCTATGACACTCACTCTTGAAGCAACTGCACGTCCGATGACACGTAAAGCTGAGGCACTCCGAAAGGAAGGGCGTGTACCGGCTGTTGTGTATGGTCCGAAGACGGAAAATATTCCTCTTTCCGTGGACGCACGCGCGTTTCAGAAGGTATGGAAGGAGGCCGGTGAAACGACCGTGATTGGCGTATCTGTTGATGATAAAACCATTGACGTGCTTGTGCAGGAAGTGGCGGTGCATCCGGTATCCGGTGATCCGATGCACGCTGATTTTTATGCGGTGGATAAAACGAAGAAAGTGGAAGTGAATATTCCGCTTTCATTTGAAGGTGTGGCACCTGCGGTGAAAGACTTGGGTGGAACGCTTGTGAAGGTGCTTCATGAAATTACCGTGAGTGGTCTTCCCGGCAACCTTCCGAATGAGGTTGTTGTGGATACCGTGCTCTTGAAAGAACTCGATAGCGTGATTACTGTGAAAGATGTGGTATTGCCGGAAGGAGTCGTTGCGGCGATGCCTGAGGATGACGTGGTTGTATCCGTATCCGTGCAAGAAGAAGAGCCGGAAGAAACGACCGAGGAAGTGGATCTTGAATCCATTGAGGTAGAGCAGAAGGGTAAGAAAGAAGAGGGTGAGGGAGAAGAAAAGGGAGAATAGGGAGTTGCGAGTTATGAATGCAAAAAAGCGGCGGCACCGAAGGTGCCGCCGCTTTGTATATCCGCATGTTTTATGCACTCGTCAACTCTCCTTGTCGGTGTGCTTTTCTGGTACAATAAGGTGGTCTATGAATATGAAGACACTCTGTTCTCTGCACGCCTCTCGGCTCTTTCTTGTGCTGGTGATTGCCGTGTTTGTTGGCGGCGTGTTTCTTGTGGGGTCTTCATTTGTGTTGGCTAATGATACAGACGCGCGACGTGCCGAGCTTGAAGCAGAGCTTGCCGAGGTACAGGCGGAGTACGATGCGCTGGAACGGCAGAAAAACGCACTGGAGCGCGAGAGTGTTTCCTATGAGCGTGATTTGGAGATTCTTAACTACCAAATCAATCAGGCGGCTGCAGTCATTCGTTCGCTGAATCTTGGTATTGAAGAGCTCAGTATTGATATCGATAAAAAAGAAGAAATCATCGGCTTACTCTCAAATAAGCTTTCGCGGCAAAAACGTTCGCTCGGTCAGCTTATCAAAAAGACAGATGAGCTTGATGCGTTTTCACTTGTGGAGGTGATGCTCTCCAATAAAAATATCTCTGAGTTCTTCATTGATCTGGATTCGTTTGACGCGATTGAAAAGTCGCTCAATGAATCGTTTCGAGAAATTGAAACAACGAAAGATTTTACTCATGAGCAAAAGACCGCTCTTGAAAGTACGCTTGAAGAGCAGATTGAACTTCGCAATATGGAGCTGTTTGAGAAAGCACAGATTGATGAGAAACAAAAAGAAAAATCGGAACTTCTGAATCTGAAAGAAGAGGAGATTGATTCCTACGAATCAACACTGAAAGAAAAGGAGCGGACAATTGCCGAAATTAAAGCGGCGCTCTTCTCCCTTCGCGACTCTACCGATATTTCATTCGGTGAGGCGGTTGAATTTGCCAAGACGGCTTCTGCAAAGACAGGTGTCCGTCCGGCGCTTATTCTTGCAATCTTCAAACGCGAATCGGATATGGGAAAGAATATCGGTACGTGTAATCGCCCGGGCGATTCACGTGATTGGAATGAAATCATGCCGGGTCCGGTGCATTACCGCAATTATGTTGCCAATGGCAAGTCCTGTATCGGTGCTGCTTCACCTTGTTCATGGCGCGACGACCAGACTACATTTCTTGATATAACAGACCGCCTTGGTATTGATCACAATTCTGTGCCGCTTTCGTGTCCGGCGGGAGCGAGTTTGTGGGGTGGCGCGATGGGTCCGGCGCAATTCATCCCAACGACTTGGAGCTTGCTTGAAGATCGTATAGGACAACTTACAGGGCATACTCCGCCATCACCATGGGACCCGTATGATGCGTTTGTTGCCTCTGCCATGCTCCTGAAAGACAACGGTGCGACGAAATCATATTCAGGATGCAATCAGACGACCAGTGCGGAGAAATGCGCGGCATTGCGCTACTTTGCTGGTTGGGGTCAGCCGTATTCACTCGGCGAACTTTCATACGGAAATTATGTCATGGAGTGGGCAGCCGAATACCAGAGCCAGATCGATATACTTGACGGTGAGTAGAGAGTTGAGAGTGAATGGCTGAGAGATGTGGTTGTTGGGGTGTGGTGAGAGAACAGGGGAAGTTTTTAGTCGGCAGTGTTTAGTTTTTGGTTAAGTGCGACTACGCCACGCTCTAAAGGAGAAGAAAGAAAAAGCGGCGGCACCGAAGGTGCCGCCGCTTTGTATCTATTTCTAAATCTTAATATGCCTGCCATCCCGCACTGTCGTTCAGATTTTGATTTTGTTTTGATCTTTGAAAAGATCCCGCATCAAGTGCAGGATGACAATGAAAAGGTGTTGTGCGCGCGGAGCGGTTGACTTTCTCTTCTTTTTCCTCTATACTCCTTTACACATATGAAGACAGACATCCATCCTGATTTCCATACTGATACAAAGGCGAAGTGCTCATGTGGCGCGGAGTTTGTTGTTGGATCTACGAAAGATGCGATTTCCGTGGAGATTTGCAGTCAATGCCATCCGTTTTACACCGGAAAAGAGAAGGTGCTCGATACTGCCGGTCGCGTGGATAAATTCAAGCAGCGCATGGCTAAGGCCACTGCCAAGAAAGGTGCAAAATAACGTTGTACGAATACGAAATCGCGCTTTTCCTATGGGAAAAGCGCGATTTCGTCTGTATATCTGTATAGTAAGTATAATAACTCTTGCTAGGTTTAACCTAGAAAAATTATCCACATTTCTGTACCAAGGTTTAACCTTAATACAGAGTAAAGAGATATGGACAATACATTGCCACCAATTGAAGAGTTGAAAGAAAGTCAAAAAACTGCATTTCTTGCGAGCGAGCTTGAGCGTGTGGTAGGGGAGATAGAAAACACTCGGGCACTTGCTGAGGAAGACCCTGCTATGGCGGAGCTTGCCGAGAGTGAACTTTCCGACTTGGAAACACAGAAAAAAGGTATTGAAGAGCAAGTGAGGAGAATTGTGAAAGCCGAGCAAGAAGAAGAGCTCTTCCCCAATGAGCTTATTTTGGAAGTGCGTGCCGGTGCCGGTGGAGAAGAGGCGGCGCTCTTTGCCCAAGAACTTGCCGAGATGTATGAGAAATACGCCGAAGCGAAGGGTTGGCAATTTCGGAAGTTGGACATATCGGAAAGTGAGCTCGGCGGATATAAAGAAGGGACGTTTGAAATAAAAGGACTCAGCTGCTATAAAGATTTACGGTATGAAATGGGCGTGCATCGTGTCCAGCGTATTCCGGCAACGGAAAAGCAGGGTCGTATTCATACCTCCACGGCATCGGTGGCAATTATGCCGGTACGAAAAAAGACAACAATCGCAATTGACCCTTCAGAGCTTGATACTGAATTTTCTCGATCAGGTGGCGCCGGCGGACAAAATGTGAACAAGGTTGAAACGGCTGTGCGACTTATTCATAAACCAACCGGCATTGCGGTGCGGTGTCAATCCGAGCGGACACAGCAAAAGAATCGTGAGAAGGCGCTTGGTATGCTTAAAGCCCGTATTCAAGCGGAGAAGGACGAGGTAGACGCAAAACAGCATGCCGATACCCGTCGCGATCAGATCGGCACCGGTGATCGTTCTGAAAAAATTCGTACCTATAATGTGCCGCAAAATCGCGTGACGGACCATCGTATTAAGGAATCCTGGCACAATATTGAAGGGATATTGGCAGGTGATTTGGACGATATTGTAGAGGCGTTTCAATCAGTAGGGGAGCAGGCGAAATAACTATAAAAAGATGAGACACATAGGTAACACCCCTCATTCCAGGATGTAGAGTATGGTCGTGGTCATCTCGTACATTTGCTTGCACTTCTTACCAATATCTGCTATCATTTCACACCATATGAACGATACTGTAAGCATTTCCGATATGTTTAATGCAGGTGCCCATTTTGGGTACTCCAAGGCGCGTCGTCATCCTTCGATGAAAAAATTTATTTTCGGTGTGAAGAATAAGACGGAGGTTTTTGATCTTGAGAAAACTGTCGGTTGCCTTTCTGATGTTGAGACGTATATCGCCGAGCTTGCTGAAGGGGGGAAGAAGATTCTTTTTGTGGGAGGGAAGCCAGAGGCACGAAAAGCCATTGAATTAGCCGGAACAACGCTTTCCATGCCGTATGTGGCATCGCGGTGGATCGGTGGCACCCTTACAAATTTTTCCGAAGTGAAAAAGCGTGTGGCGCGTTTGGAAGATCTCACCGAAAAGCGTGAAAAAGGTGAACTTTCCGTATATACCAAAAAAGAGCGTCTGCTCTTTGATCGTGAGATTGAAGATTTGGAAGCGCGTTTTGGCGGTCTGCGTGGTATGAGAGAGATGCCTGCCGCGATGTTTGTTGTTGATCCGAAAGCCGAAGAAATTGCCGTGCTTGAGGCAACGAAGAAGGGTATTCCGGTTGTTGCGCTCGCTTCGTCGGACTGTGATGCAAAGATGGTGAAGCGTGTGATTCCCGCAAATGATTCTTCACGAGGAAGTATTGAGCTTTTTGTGAATGAAATTGTTGAAGCATATAAAAGCGGACAAGGAAGGAAAAAAGAAGAGAAGACAGAAGAGAAGAAGAGTGAAGAAAAAACAGAGAGTAAGTAATACAATGGGTACGAAGTACGAATAAATACGAACATACGAACTCATTGTGTAGCGACAGACTCATTTTCTAAAGCAGTCCCCATCCTCGTATGTTCGACTGACGCGTAGTTCGTAACCCCTTAATTCCCTCACTTACTTCCAGGATGATTTACTAAACTTCTAACATACTAACCTCCTATCTATGGTAACCACAGACAGTATTAAAGCATTGCGTGAAAAAACCGGTGTATCGGTGATGCAGTGTAAAAAAGCACTTGAAGAAGCGGGTGGCGACATGGAAAAAGCAACTATTCTTCTTCACAAATTGAGTAGTGCAGCGGCCGAAAAGAAGGCAGGTCGTGAGCTTGGTGCCGGAACGGTAGCAAACTATACCCATACAAACGGAACAGTTGGCGCCATGGTGGAGCTTTTGTGTGAGACAGATTTTGTAGCAAAAAACGAGGAGTTTAAGGCGCTTGCATACGATATTGCCATGCATATTGCAGCGACAAACCCCGCATATCTTTCCATGGATGACGTGACGGAAGAAGAACGCACGAAAGCACAAGAAGCGTTTAAGAAAGAGGTGGAAGAGTCTGATAAGCAGGAAGATATTAAGGAAAAAATGCTTGAAGGAAAGATTACAAATTACCTCAAAGAAAAAGTGCTTCTCGAACAGCCGTTCATCAAAGACCCGAATGTGACCATTGGCGGATTGGTTGATGGTGCAGTACAGAAATTCGGAGAAAAGACACAAATCGGTCGTTTCGCACGATTCTCAATTGACTAAACACGGTGTTCTCTTATTGAGAGACTCTCTATGGATATCGTTCTCTTCATCGCTTTCATAACGGCATTTGCATGTGTGGGAGTCTGTGCCGCGCTTTTCTATCGCGGATGGGAATTGTCGCGTGAGGATATGCCCGAGCATATTCATACCCATCGTGTAGTGCGTACCTATGCCGAGGATAGCGTTGATCGGATGGTTACTGTCCTTAGAGTCGGTATTGCACGAATGTGGCGATCTCAGATTGTTCCCATGGGAACACGTGTGAAAAAATATGTTGTTCAGGTTGCTGCGAATTTTGCGCCAACAGCGTATCTTATACGAGTATATAGAGCAATCAGAGGCCTTCATGCGACACAAGGAGAAGAAGAGGATAAGTCATCATTTCTTCAAGAAGTGAACGCACATAAAAGTACTTCGGAAACACGTGATTTTTCTGTCGATGCTCAGGAACCAGCTCCTGACACAGAGAAAACAAAGACGCCGATGTAGCTCAGTTGGTAGAGCAACGGTTTTGTAAACCGTCGGTCGTCGGTTCGAGTCCGACCATCGGCTCAGTACACAATTGTCATCCCGCATCAAGTGCGGGGTGACAAAGGGTAGATAGAGTATCCGCTCCTTGTCTTCGTTGTTGTGGTACCAAAAAAGAAAAGCCCCGGAAGGGGCTTTTCTTTATGGGCTCTATTCTTCGCTGCTATTGTCATCAGTTGTTGTGGCAGTTTCCTCCTCAGCGGGGATTTTAAGTGATTCGGGAAGAAGACTTTCAATGACTTCTTTGCTTTGGAAGCCGGCAAAGACGGTATCGTTGAGAATGATCGCAGGCAACGTTTCGGCTGAAATATCATGCAATGCGACAAGTGTTTCCACTGCCGAGAGATCAATATGGTAATCAAACGCATACACACGTACGCCGGGATAGTGTTCGCGGAGGTAGGTCAGCACATATCCCTCCCTTTCACAATCAGCACAATCTCCTTCATTGGAATAAAAATAAAGAATGGAAACGGGCTCGTCGCCACAGGCACGACCGATTTTTTTCATGAGAAGGTAATCTTTAATCTGGAGGAGGGAGTAGTATTCTTTGAGCCGGATTACCTCTTCATCGTCCGAGCCACGACGCGCTTCCATGTAGGCGAGTCGGCTTGCGAGCGAATTGATTTCGCGGGAGAGAACGGAATTATCAATATCGTCGCAGGACACTTCTGCCAAAAGATCGAATTGTGTTTCGATAGAGAGGATATCAATGGAGATATTATCCTCAATAGACTTAATTTCACTCAAGCGGCGCTCTTGGAAGAGACCGGAAATCCACATGGCGATAATGAAAACAAGGACTGTGATAAGAAGCGCAAGCGCGTATTTTTTCCAATCAATTATGCGAGAATGTTCCATAGTGTTGGTATGCTAACATAAAGTGCTTTTCAGCGCCACGATACTTTTCGTGAAGCAAGTGTTTTATACAGAGCAACGGTATTCCATGAGAGAGCGACAATGCCATAAATAAGAAGAAAGAGAACAATGTCGGGAGAAAATCGCATCTTTTCTCCGGCGAGTTTTTTGCCAATGAGGATGAGTACAATAGTGAGAATCATCACAAAGACTGAAAGAAAGAGAAGTGCATCGGTATTGAAGAAAAACCAGTCCGGAGAGGTGAGTGAGGCGGGAACGTCAACGCCGACAGTACGAATACGAGAAATACCTTTTGCGAGCGACGTGCTTGTTGAGGAAATGAGTGTGCTGAAAAGTACAAACGATCCGATAAGAAAAACAACTGCCGACGGCAACATAAGGAGTGAAAGATCACCATAACGTGGTGTGAAAAAGAGATGTTTGTAATCACGGGCATTGTTCAAAAAACCATATATCCAACGAAGGCGTTGTTTGAAAAGTCCTTTGGGATCAGCTGGACCGACAGTATACACATACGCATCATGGCGATTGGCGATTGTATAGTGATGTGATTGCATGCGCATGGCGTATTCCATGTCTTCGGTCAGATAGGCGTGTTTGTATTCTCCGAGAGATTTGAATACTTCGGTGCGGATAAAAGAAAACGGTCCGGGGATGACATAGAGCGCGCCCATCGCAGCGCTGGTCTTTCGCATAAAAATGGCAAAAAAGTATTCGGTGCGTTGCAGGACACGTGCAAGAGTATTGGCATTGTGAATAGTCATTGCTGGCGTGACCGCTTTTGTTTCCGGTTCTTTGAGGAAGGTGTCGACGATACGCATAAGTGCTTCTGTATGCACAAATGAATCAGCGTCGAGAAGGCCGACAAGATCGCTTTTCACATGCTCAAGCCCGAGATTCACAGCGGTGTGTTTGCCACCGTTTTCTTTTTGGAAGAGGGTAATTTGCGGATGACTGTTATATGTCTGAATAATATTCCAGGTGCCGTCGGTACTGCCGTCGTCGATAATAAAAATGTCCAGCTTCTCTTTCGGATAATTGAGATTCAGGAGAGAATCGATGGTGCCTTTGACGGTCGTTTCCTCATTCCAACATGGGACGATAATGGTGGCAGAGGGAAGGTTTTCAGGGCGCGTATAATCAACCCCTTTCTTTTCTTTTGATTCCTTTTTTGTCCAGTCTTCGAAAAAAGAGATAAGGAAATACACCTCCAGAAAGAGAGAGATGAAAAGTAAGATATATGTGACGACCAGAATAAAGCTAGACATGTATCTAACAATAGAGCAAAAGAGAGAAAAAGACAATCTCGCACCGTATACCCTTTTGTGCTATGCTTTTTTGTATGGAAACAAAGGAAAACTCTCATATGCATCCGCTCACGCGCGTGATAAACGATAGCACTCGCGCATTTGTGGAGCTTAGATTTGAGGTGGCGACAGGGCCGGAATTGGAGGATGGCTATCACAATTTTGACGCGCTCAATGTGCCAAAGAATCATCCGGCGCGCGATATGCAAGATACGTTTTGGATAAAAGGCATGGAGAATATGCTTCTTCGCACGCATACATCACCGGTGCAGGCGCGATATATGGAGAACCATGAGCCGCCGTTTGCTATTGTGGTGCCGGGGAAGGTCTTCCGCAATGAAGCAACTGATATGACTCATGAGGTGCAATTTTTTCAAACGGAAGGGTTGGTTGTAGGGGAAAATATCTCTCTCGCAAATCTCAAATGGACACTAGAGCACTTCCTAAAAAAGCTCTTTGGTGACGATATCGCCATTCAGCTTCGTCCGGGATATTTTCCGTTTGTGGAGCCAGGGGTTGAGATTGATATGCGCTGTTTTCGATGCGGGGGAAGCGGGTGTCCGTCGTGTAAGGGTTCAGGATGGATTGAGATTCTCGGTGCTGGTATGGTACATCCAAATGTGCTCCGTGCCGGTGGCATTGATCCAGACGTATGGCAGGGGTTTGCATTTGGTATTGGCGTTGATCGTATTGCCATGCTGCGCTACGGCATTCCCGATGTAAGGTTGCTGTATAGTGGGGATCTTCGTATCAGTGATCAATTCTGAGAAATGACGAATTACGAATAACGCGAATATACGAATACACAATATCACTTTTAATTTGTATGTTACGCCATTGTGGAATATAACGCTGTGTATGAAAATCGTAAGTCCGGAGCAAATGTATAGTGCATTCGTATATTCGTATCATATTCGTAATTCGTAATGTATAGCTTATGCTCGTATCCTACAACAAACTCCAAACATACTTTTCCGAACCGCTGCTAAAGCCGGTTGATTTGAAAGACGTGCTGACTCGTCGGGCGTTTGAAGTGGAAGAAATATATGAGAAAAATAGCGACACGCTCATCGATATTGATGTCTTACCTAATCGTGCTCACGATTGTCTTTCGCACCGTGGTATTGCCAAAGAGATTGCCGTATTGACCGGGCTTGCATATGCAGAACCAGAGACTATTTCTGTGTCGGAAGACATCACCGCAACGATTGACGTTGATGTGCGGGAACCGCGTTTGTGCAGGCGGTATATGGGGCGTGTGGTGGAAGGTGTGGCTGTGGTTTCGACACCTGAGGAAGGGAAAGTGTTTCTTGAAAATCGTGGAGACCGTTCTATTAACAATATCGTGGATGCTACCAATGTGACACTTTTTGATATCGGTCAGCCACTCCACGCGTTTGACGCCGATAAAGTGGAAGGGGGCATTGTCGTTCGCCATGCCGAAAAGGGGGAGCGTATGACTACACTCGACGGAAAAGAGCTTGAGCTTTCTGAAAAAGATGTGGTGATTGCCGATCAAGGAGGCGTGCTTGCTCTTGCTGGCGTGAAAGGAGGAAGGAAAGCCGAGGTGAATGAAGGGACGACACGCATCATTCTTGAATCAGCGAACTTTGATCCCGTTTCTGTGCGGAAGAGCGCGAATCGACACGGCATCAAAACAGACGCGTCAAAACGCTTTGAAAATGAGCTGTCTGCTGAGACGGCACGTGTTGGCATGAATGAAGTGTCAGCGCTCATTAAGGAATGGATACCGAAAAGTGTCTTTGGTCCCATGACAGACGTGTATCCGAATCCGGAAGAAGATGTAAAAGTGGAAATGTCGCTCGAGAAGATCAACAGTATTCTTGGCTCCACCATAGCTACTGAGACCGTGGAGGAGATTTTTGGTAAGCTTCATTTTGCATATAAAAAAGAAGGGGGTGTGTATACGGTGACACCGCCGAAAGAGCGTTTGGATATTCGTATCGCCGAGGACGTGGCGGAAGAAGTGGGGCGTGTGTATGGATATGAACATATTGTGGGTGTGCCGCTCCCGACACTTCCTGAGTCGGTGGTGGAGAAAGAGTTTTTCTTCATAAATCGCATCAGACAGGAGCTTTCGCGTGCGGGATATACCGAGATTATGACATCGTCGTTTCGCGCGAAGGGTGAGATGGAGGTGACATACCCTGCGGCGAGCGATAAGGGTTTTTTGCGTTCTACGCTTATGGATATGATGCAGGATCGGCTTGTCTTCAACGCGCGCAATACCACTCTTTTTGGAAAAGATGATGTGCGTCTCTTTGAAATTGGGCACGTCTTTGATAGAGAAAGAGGAGAGCGACTCATGTGCGTCCTTGGTGTGGTGTATCCGAATATGAAGCCGGGGAAGGCAACGGAGAAGGCGAAAAGTGATGTGAAAGATATAGTGGCCGCGATTGCCTATAACTGTGGTGGAGATGAAGAGATGATGGATGCAAAGTATATTTCTTTAACGAGTGGGGTTGTTTCGCAAGATGGGGCAAATCTTTTTGGTGGTCATATAGTTGAGTTGGATCTCGGCGCATTTATAGACAAGCTTGAAACGCCTGCCGGATACGGCAACGTGCTCGATACGCCAAATGATATCCCGGTGTATACAGATTTTTCAGTGTATCCTTTTATGACCCGCGACGTGGCATTTTGGACACCGGGCGATGTCTCGGAAGAGGAGGCACGAAAAGAGGTGACGGGAGAGGGGGATGAACTTCTCGTGCGCACGGATCTTTTTGATGTCTTTGAAAAAGAAGGACGTACATCGTATGCGTTTCGTATGGTGTTTCAGGCAATGGATCGCACGCTCACCGATGAAGAGGTGAATAAAATCATGAACGATGTCTACGCACATATTGAAGCGAGGGGGTGGGAAGTACGATAAAATATTTTACCACTGTCATCCCGCACTCGAAGCGGGATTTCGGTGTATGCGGCACAGAACAGGGAGGTTTTTAGTTGGTAGTTTTTAGTTTTTAGAAGGCGCGGCTTGCGCCGCGCCTGAGAAAACAATATCCAGCGGCGCCTTTGGTACCGATATGTGATACAAAAAAACCGGACGCAGGGTGCGTCCGGCGAAAGTGGTATCAGGAGGTGCTTACATTGAGTAAGTCCCCCACCTCCTCCTGTCTGTTGCGGAGTAATGCACACGCAGCGCTTTACGCCACACTTTGACGTGCGCGCGCATGAGTACCAGAAAAACTATAATGGCACTAACGTGCCAGTACTCAATGGCGGTGACGATCAAGCTCGCAAGTCCCCAGAAGAAAAACAAAACCAGAAAAATGGTTAATAAAAAAGAGATTAGGGAAGCGAGAAACTTTTCTCCCGCCTTGAGCACCCCCCCAACCGCTACTGCGCAGGGGTCAACGTCCTCGACGTTGACAGGAGTGGCCAATATTTCCTCGGACATTCTCTTTTTTGCTCTCATTACATTCTCCGATGTGTATCCCGAAGGGATACGGTTTTTTGAATCGTTACTTCTCCACTCCCCACCTTTAAATACGAAGACATGTGGTACACTTGTCACATATGCCACTCCTCACCTTTAAATACGAAGACATGTGGTACACTTGTCACATATGGCGAA
>JACKQG010001465.1_pt1 | contig 32674 bp, 29 predicted proteins | sample 8237621 | NCBI WGS metagenome assembly JACKQG01 (sample SAMN15677084, study PRJNA649215) | marine metagenome | biome: marine; feature: Black Sea; material: saline water; isolation source: suspended particulate matter (SPM) from the Black Sea western gyre | collected 2013-06-09/2013-06-10 | depth...
AAATATGGCCGCCTGGATATCCTGATTAATAATATTGAACGCGGCGGCTGGCCCACTGTTCATGGTGAATATGTTGAAGATCAATGGGATCTTGAAATTGAAACCACGCTCAAGGCTAAGCAATGGGTGTTTTCTTCTGTGTTTCCCCTGCTGAAAAAAGCAAGGGAAGCCGTGGTCATCAATATATCTTCCATTGCAGGGATTGTGGGACGATCCGGTCCTGCCGCACTGGTTTTTAATGATGGGTATGCTGCTGCCAACAGGGGTGTTTCAAGTCTGACAGAAACCTGGGCCCGCCTGGGTGCGCCTCATATCAGGGTCAATGAAATCATGCTGGGCATTTTTGATACCCGGCATGCAAAAGACACCCGGGGATGGAGTCAGGTTCTAACAGAAAAAGAAAAAAAGTCCTTGATTGATCACACACTTTTGAAACGCACAGGAACCATAGAAGATGCGGTCAAGGCCTGCCTGTTTCTCATCAAGGATGCCCCCTACATGACTGGAAGTGTTTTAAGGCTTGATGGCGGATATGTGCTTGCCGGGGAAACAATCCCGCCCATGCCTAAAGGGATTGTTTGAATTCAGCACCCAAAAAGTGTGTTACAACCAATCCGGCTGTTTTTTTTAAAGATAATGAAGTCATTATTTTTTTGGCTTTTCCTCGTTTTTCATTTCTATGTACCAATCTTCTTTGCCATAAAGTTCATCAGAACATTCAGAGCAAATACCATGACTGAATGAAACATCGGAATGGGTCTGAATATATTCTTCCAAATTATTCCAATATCCTTATATCATCTCGGATTTTTTTGCATTTGGCACATATAGGGAGCAGTCCTCCGAGCTGTTTAACTTCTCTCAAAGCTTGTTGGAGTTCTGAAAGTAACCTATCCTTTTCCTTTTCAAGCTCGTTGACCCTTTGTTCCAGTTCTTCATATGTTGGTTTTTCAGACATGATTTTTACCTGATCTTTCCCGATCTTTTTGAGTTGAAATTACTTGCATTACTTTAACCCCCCAAATTTAATAATCAAAACCATATCATTTAAAATTGTTTAATCACTAAAGGCCAATTGATTACGCCCATTTTCTTTAGCCCTGTACAAGGCGGCATCAGCTTTTGCAATCATTGCATCTGCTGTTTCATCCCCGCTTCTACTTGTAATGCCGATACTGATTGTGATACCAACCTCTCCTGACCTTGTGACCATTTTATGGTCGGCTATTCTTGCCCTCACACGCTCGTAGATCCTTTCTTCAACCAATCCGCTAGAAGCGGGTAACTCTGGTATAACTAATAAAAACTCTTCTCCTCCGTATCGGCCCACAAGGTCATAAGGCCGAAGGGTGTTCTGGACAGTTTTGACAAAATTGCATAGGACATCGTCGCCCACCTGATGCCCATACTTGTCATTGACATGTTTGAAGTGATCAATGTCACATAACCCAATACTTAGCTTCAAGTTCCCCCTCTTAGCACGGACCAGTTCTCCGCTCAGTCTGTCTAAAATGGCACGGCGGTTCGACGCTCCGGTTAAAGGATCATGTGTGGCCTCATGCTCAAATTTTAAATTTAGTAATTTCAATTCCTGTTTAGCCTGCATCTGGTCGGTGATGTCTCGAACAGATGTAACTCTTATTATTTTCCCCTGATATTCAAACATTTTGCCATGAAATTCTGCCCAGAATTTACTGCCATCTTTTCTTTGTGCAATTGCTTCATAAGGCTGATCATATCCGGAAAGCATTTTGTCTTTGACGATAGTTTTAAATTCATCAGCGATTATATCTGTACCCAAAATCCCGATAAACTCATCATGTTTATACCCAAACAACTGGCTGGCAGAATTATTAGCTTCAATACAAACTCCTTTTACTGAAAAAAATAATGCTTCAAATGTGGCTTCCTGAAGTGCCTTATTCTTTGTTTCGCTTTCCCGAAGAGCATTCTCTGACTTTTTGCGATCTGTAATATCTCTTAGAAAGATCAACGTCGCCGGTCTATCTTCCCATTGAAACAGAACTGCGTTGATTTGAACTGTCTTTTCCAAACCAGATTTGTGGATAATTCTGAATGAATAGATGTTGACTGGGTTTTCACCTTTTAAGCGCCTCCTGTACCTGTCAAGCACGGTTTCTTTGTCATTCGGATGAACAAAATCAATAAAAGGCGTATTACTCAGTTCTTCTGCAGAGTAACCGGTCAGCTCTTCGGCTCTCCGGTTTGAGAATTTTGTGACCCCATCTTGAGCAACCAATATTGCATCAGTGGCGTTCTCCACTACAATTCGATATTTATCCTCACTCTCCTGAAGTGCCTCATCAACCCGCTTGCGCTCGGTGATATCCGTCACATAGCCTTCATAGCGGGCAGTCTTGCCGTCCCGGTCATAAATGGCACGGGTGCTATCGGATACCCAGATATGTGAACCGTCTTTACACCGGACTCTGTACTCGAAATTTTCAACAAACCCTGCTGTTTGGAGAAGTTGCTCATACCGTTGCCGATCTTCATTGTTTACATAATATTGCTTTGTAATATCGGAAGTGCCGGATACGAGCTCCTCTGGAGAGGCATACCCCAGCATCCTCGCAAAGGATGGATTGACACTTATAAAACGACCTTCCGGTGTGCTCTGAAAAAGACCTTCAACAGCATTCTCAAAAATACTCCGGTATCTTTCCTCACTTTCCCTCAGCTTCTCCTCGACCTGCTTACGCTCGGTAATATCTATACCTAAACCAAAGAAATAGCTGAATTCACCTTTTTTATTAAAAATAGATCTCCCATGCCACTCAATTAAAAGTTCTTTGCCATCTTTCGTCATGATAAAATTTTCATTCAAAGTTGGCTTCTTTTGTTGAATAAGTTTATCAAATATTTTGGATAACTCTTCACGATTTTTTTCCGGGACAAAAGTTGTCAAATAATCTTTTCCAACAACTTCTTCCTGTTTGTATCCAAGAGAATGAAGCATTGTTTCATTTACCATTATTGTTTTGCCTTCGGCGTTTATCGCCACAAAAAAGACAGGAGCGGCCTGAAGCAGAGTTTGGCTGAAATAAATCTCTTCGAATAATTTTTCTTCAACCAATTTTTGTTCAGATCCTATCTTCTCTAATTCCTGAACTCTTTTTTCTAATTCTTCATAGGTTGGTTTTTTATCCATTGCAATTCCATGTTCCTTTGTGACCTGGTTGGCTTGCACATATTTGCAAAAATAGTCTTCACTCTCCCCAAAATATAAAACCACCAGAATGTTTTTAATATTCTGGTCAATCTAAATAAAAATCACAATAATATATTTTGTGGTGCAAAGTAAATAAATCTTCAAAAGAATATTCCATTATATAGCTGAAAAACAAGGCCTACCTGATCCAATGGTCTGGTCACTGGCCCTGGAAGCTGAATATTTTCCTCAGATAAAATTATCCAAATATGATTTTTATAATAATTTGGGCAAGTTTTTCCGGATCATGTCGGGCAATCATTGCATTGGTATCCAAAACATCGGTCATGTGCAGGTTGCGATGATCCCAGAAAGGGTCTGCCATATCAATATGAACAAAATCTGATTTTTGCGCAAAATAGATGTCAAGCACCTTTTGTATGGGTTTTGTAGCGTTGCCAATAAAGCCATCAATCTTACGTCCAAGACACTCTTCCAGTTTGATAACAAAATCTTTTCCTGAAAAATTGTGGGTCTCTCCAAATTTTGTCATAATATTAATAAAGAAATAAATCTTTGCAGATGTATTTTGCAGGGCATCTTGTACCCCTGAAACAATCAGGTTGGGGATAATGCTGGTAAACAGGTCACCTGGCCCTATAAAAATATAGTCTGCCTTTTCAATGGCATCTATAACAGGTGGATATACAGAAATTGCGGCATGATGGTGGGGAACCAGGAATACATCTTTTATTTGTTCGCGCTGTGTTCCCCGGGGAAGGTCAATGGCTTCTTCACCATAGATTCTTTTTCCGTCCGTCAGCTCTGCAACCAGAGTTGCCCGATCTATTGTAACGGGAAGGATGGTGCCTTCCACTTCAAGTATTTCAGAAAGGGCAGCAACACTTGCAGGAAAATCCCCTGTATATCTTGAGAGCATTGTTAAAAGCATGTTACCGGCGCTATGGCCAGCCAGGCGGGGATCCTTTTTAAATCGTTTTAACATAATGCAGCGGCCGGCAGCCTGATAAGGTGACAAGGCAAGGATGCATTTTAAAATATCCCCGGGTGGCAGGATTCCAAGTTCATTCCGCAATCTGCCCGTGCTGCCGCCTGAATCCACCATGGAGACTATGGCTGTTGTGTGTGTGTTTTCCAAATCCCTTAATCCGGATAATAATATGAATTGCCCACTTCCACCCCCGATGGTGACAATTTTTTTTTCTTCTATTTTCATTGAATTCCTTTTTTGTCGAAATTACACAAAATTAGTTTTAGACATAAAAAACCATCTGCATCTGTTTTAAAGGGTGTATGCCAACAAACAATTAAAAATATTATTGTTAAATCAGCATTTGTGCAATGGTTTCTTTTATTTTATCGGTTTTATTGAAGTCCTGTCGAAATTTCATCTCTATTTGCGCCATTTGTTTATAGAATGGGGTCCTGTCAAATTTGATATATGATTTTTCATCAAATAACCCTGCATCACAACCAGGGCCTTTGATGGGTTCAGCCCCGGGCTTGCAGAGTTCATGGGGCAGCCCGTGAAGTCTGCAAATCATTGGCCTAAAGGAATATAAAAGGCATTGGCCATTTTCATTTGCCGGGCAGATAATTTTTAAAGCCTTTGTTTTTAAGTTTTCAGAAAAAGTCTTTTTAACATAGATATCTGCCCGGGTCAGTATGGTTTTTTTCTGGTCCTGATCAAGTTTATTAAAGCCGTGGCATAAATAGTCTTTTTCAATATAGGTATGGTGGAAAAACAAAGAGGTACAGCAATTGTCTTTACACCCGTTGCAAATGAAATTATAGCCGGCAGCAATCTTGTCCCAGGTTTTATCCATATCATTGTAAAGGGTTTTAAGTGCTTTAAAAAAGGTGTCTGTCATTGGAGAAAATCAGACCAAAGGTTTGGGAAGGAAAATTTTGGAATAAAGCCCTAAAGCATACCGGTCTGTCATGCTGGCAATCAAATCACAAACCGAGCGTTTAAGAGCATTTTTTGAAGAATCCCATGGGGCCATTTCCATTTTTTCCAACTCCTTCTGCAGAAGGTCAGGTTCTTTTATGAAGTAATTATAAAGACTTATGATCACCTTTTTTGCCTTTGAAAATTCGTTGTGAACTGCTGGTGAACGATACACTTTATCATATAGGAATTTTCTTAATATTATCATGGCATGGAAAGTATCCTGGCCCATATCAAGGATGAACTTGTCATTCTGTGGCCCGCTGTTATACACCAATTGCTCAATCATGATGCTGGCTCTCTGGGCGTGTGTTTCCCCTAGTTTTTTAATGCAAATGTCTGGAACCTCTGTTGCTAAGATAACCTTGCCTCTCAATGCATCATCAAGGTCATGGTTTAAATAGGCGATGATATCTGCCACCCGGACGAGTTTTCCTTCGACTGTGCTAGCGGTCTCACCAAGAGTTGCCGGGAAAATATTGCCAAATCCTTTGGAGTGTTTTAGGATACCATCCCTGACTTCCCGGGTCAGGTTAAGGCCCTCCCCTCTGTTCTCAAGGGAATCCACCACTCTCAAACTTTGGTCGGCGTGTGAAAAATGGGGAGAATGAACCTCGATCAATGCAGTTTCACCGCCATGGCCAAATGGTGTGTGGCCCAGATCGTGACCCAATGCAATGGCTTCGGCAAGATCTTCATTCAGATACATGGCTCTTGCAATAGTTCTTGAAATTTGGGCTACTTCAAGAGTATGGGTAAGTCTGGTACGATAATGGTCTCCCAGGGGGGAGAGAAAAACCTGGGTTTTGTGTTTTAACCGCCTAAAGGCATTTGAATAAACGATCCTGTCCCTGTCAAGCTGGAAAGGTGTTCTGATATTATATGTGGTTTCTTCGTCGCCCCTTCTTTTTGCAGTGGAACTTAATGTGCCGTAAGTCGAAAGAAAATTTTTTTCTCTAATCTGAAACTGTTCCCTTATACAAAGGTTTTTATCTGAAATTTTTTTTTGTATATATATTTTCTTTTTTGTTTCCATAAATAATTATTGAATAATTATTAAAATTTAATACACTACATCTGTTATACAAAAAGCAGGTTGAACCTCAATGGGTTCTATTTGGTCATATGAAACATGGTTTGTAAAGGGTTATTTCATTTGGGAGAGGTGATTTCAATTGGATTATGAATATTACATGGGCTTTGCATTGGAACAGGCCAAAAAAGCATTTGACCAGGGGGAATTCCCAGTGGGCTGTGTGATTGTGCAGGGAAAAAAAGTGATTGCAACCGGAGCAAGGCTGGGAACAACTCAAAACAAAGCTTTTTTCAATGAGATTGATCATGCTGAGATAAGGGCATTAAAGCATCTTGAAAAAAGTAATATTGAGTTTTGCCCTGAAAAATCAATCCTCTTTTGTACCATGGAGCCCTGTCTGATGTGCTTTGGCGCTATTATTCTGTCCGGCATAAAAAAAATAGTATATGCATATGAAGATCCCATGGGGGGCGCAACAAAATGTGATTTGGAAAAGTTACCGTCCTTATATCAGCAGTGCTCATTAGAGGTTATTTCTGGGGTATTGCGACAGAAAAGTCTTGATTTTTTTTATGATTTTTTTAATAAAGAGGATAACTTGTATTGGAAAAACAGTTATTTGGAAGAATATACCTTTGATCAGAAAAGAGAGAAGAATTCAGAATAAATAATGCTTGCATTTTTCTATGCAAGCCATTATAATCGCTGGGTTATACTTGTTCTATCAAGGATTAATATAGAATCATCTAGTTGCAGGAGGTGTAGGATATCTAAGCGGGGAAGACAGGATCAGACAAGTGTTAATAAGGGAATCAGGGCCAGCCAGGTTAGGGTTGTCGGCTCTGATGGTTCGCAGATAGGAATTATGCCCATTGAAGAGGCATTAAGAATTGCAGGGGAAGAAACACTTGATTTGGTCGAGGTTTCACCGGATGCAGACCCACCTGTTTGCAAGATAATGGATTTTGGAAAATTTAAGTACGAGCTGACCAAAAAAAAGCAGGAGGCTAAACGTAAGCAGAAAACGACTCAGATTAAAGAAATAAAGGTCAGGCCAAAGACGGATAGTAATGACCTTGCAACAAAGGTCAAGCATATTGAGAAGTTTCTCAGTAAAAATGATAAGGTTAAGGTTACGCTGTTTTTCAGAGGAAGGGAAGTTGTACTCAAGGAACAGGCCAATACGATTCTGCAAAAAATTGTTACCATGACTGAAGGGTTTGCCCAGGTTGAGCAGCAACCCAAATATGAGGGGCGTGTTATCACCATGCTTTTGGGGCCTAAATAGTGTTCGAACGAAAACTCACCCATCTACTGTGTTGCTGCAAAATCCTGAAATCCTCATGTACAGTAGTACACTCCGGTTTCAAGATTTTTTGCGCCTTGTATATGGGCAACTTTGTGAGCATTGCTCCTCTACGAGCCACCCAAACACGGGGTTTTCGGTCAGGCACTAAATATTATAGTTTTATAAAATAGTAAGACTGCTTAAAAATACATAATAAATGTATGGTGGTATATTGTTTGTTTTGAATGTGTACCACCATATTTTTTAGAAATTGCAATACAGGAGAGGATAAAATGCCTAAAATTAAAACATGCAGAGCGGCTGCCAAACGGTTTAAAAAAACAGGATCAGGGAAATATAAATTCCGCAAATCCCATGCCAGTCATATATTAACCAAGAAAAGCACTAAAAGAAAAAGATCTTTAAGGCTAGATAATATTGTGAGTCAGGATAATATGAAAGCAGTCAGGCGTATGTTACCCAACGGATAGATAGTGCCCGGCCGAAAACCGCCAATTTTGGAAGAATAAGCTCTTTTGCGAACAGATTACCGCGTTGGGATTGGATTACAGTGGAGATTATGCTTTAAAAATGTTAGGTTTTCGTTTAAACACTAAATGACGCCCAGATTAATATGATAATGATATTAATTTAAAAAAATAGAGAGTTGAGGAGTTTGACAAAATGAGAGTTGTAAGAGGATTTAAAGCAAGACGACGCAGGAATAAGGTACTGAAGCTTGCAAAAGGGTTTAGAGGCGGAAGAAGCAAATTATACCGCACGGCGGCAGACGCTGTTGATAAAGCGTTGATGTATGCATACCGGGACAGAAGGGTGCGTAAAAGAGATTTCAGAAAACTTTGGATCGTCAGAATTAATGCCGCAGCAAGGATGAATGATCTGTCATATAGTAAATTTATCAATGGTCTTAAATTGGCAGGCAGTGAATTGGATCGCAAGGTGTTGGCGGATCTGGCAATATGTGATCCGGCTGCTTTTTCCCAATTGGCATCACTTGCCAGTGCAAATGTTTAAATAGATTAAACGATTTGCGAGGGTATTTTGCAAAATAGTATTATTGATATTGAAAAACAAGCCCTTGAAAGTATAGAAAAAGCAACTGATTCAGAGCAGCTCGAGCAGTTTTCCATTAAATATCTTGGAAGAAAGGGTGAGCTTACAAAATATTTGAGAAATATTTCTTCTCTTCCAGAGGATGAACGTCCCAGTGCTGGTAAGAATGCGAATATTCTGAAGACAAAGCTTGAAAAAGCTTTTAAGGCGGCCTTGTCAAAAATTGAGGCTTATGATGATAAGGCGTTTACAGGTATTGATGTGACCCTTCCCGGACGGTTCGTCCAAAGGGGGTCTCTTCATCCTATAACCCAGGTGGCCAATGAGATCTCTGATATCTTTTTAAGACTTGGGTTTGATATTGCAGAAGGCCCGGAAGTTGAAACGGATTATTATAATTTTGAAGCCTTGAATATTCCCAAATATCATCCTGCAAGAGATATGCAGGACACCTTTTATGTGTCGGAAAATATAGTCTTGAGGACACATACATCTCCATCCCAGCCCCGTGCAATGGAAAAAACCCAACCGCCATTGAGAATTATTGCGCCGGGAAAGGTGTTCAGGTGTGATTCAGACATCACTCATACGCCCATGTTTTATCAGATTGAAGGCCTGATGGTGGATCAAAATGTCTCTTTTGGTGACTTAAAAGGGATTTTGACCACCTTTGTCCATCAATTTTTTGACACACAAACTTCTTTAAGATTCAGGCCTAGTTTTTTCCCGTTTACCGAGCCCTCTGCTGAAGTGGATATCCGTTGTGTCATGTGCAAAGGAAAAGGCTGCCGAATCTGTTCAAAAACAGGATGGCTCGAAGTATTGGGGTCGGGCATGGTTCATCCAGCCGTTTTTGAAAATGTCGGGTATGATACCCAAAAGTATACGGGGTTTGCCTTTGGCATCGGCATCGAGCGTATGGCCATGCTCAAATATGGTATTGACGATATCAGAAAATTTTATGAAAATGATTTGCGTTTTTTAGGGCAGTTTTAATATGAAAGTCAGTTTAAGCTGGTTAAAAGAGTATATCTGTGTTGACCTTGAACCTGACGTGATCGCAGAAAAATTGACCATGGCAGGCCTTGAGGTTGATGCTGTTGAAGATAAATATGATTACCTGGCCAATATTGTTGTTGCAAAAGTTGAAGATGTTAAAAAACACCCGAATGCTGACAACCTGTCTGTCTGCAGTGTTCATGCGGGCGGAGACAAACTGATTCAGATTGTCTGTGGCGCGCCCAATGTACAAAAAGGTATGTTTGTGCCGTGTGCACTACCAGGAGCAGTGCTTCCTGGAGACAAGAAAATAAAAAAAGGTAAGATTCGGGGAGAAATTTCCTGTGGCATGTTATGCAGTGCCGCAGAACTAAGGCTCAATACAGATGCTTCAGGAATTATGGTTCTTGAAGAAGGCTTTCTTGCAGGAACTCCCCTTGAACAAGCATTAAAAATTTCTGATACTATGTTTGAAATTGATTTGACCCCCAACAGGCCGGATTGTTTGAGCATTATCGGTGTGGCCCGTGAAATTGGGGCGTTCACAGAACCCAGGCAAAAGCTTATGCTTCCTGATTATACTCTGCCAAAAGATAAAATTGGTAAAAAATCAATTCACGATTATGCAAAAGTTCAGATTATTGATTCGGATCTTTGCCCAAGATACTCTGCAGGTCTTTTATTTGATGTTAAAATCAAACCCTCTCCATTCTGGTTGCAGGAAAGACTTGAAACCATAGGCTTGACACCCATTAATAACGTGGTTGATATTACAAATTTTGTTATGATGGAAATGGGGCAACCCCTTCATGCCTTTGATTTTGATGAGGTTGCAAAGGGTAAGATTATTGTTAGAAGAGCTGGGAATGATACGGATTTTACCACCCTTGACAGTAAAAATCATAAGCTTGAATCTGATATGCTCATGATTTGTGATGGAGAAAGGCCTGTGGCACTTGCCGGAGTGATGGGGGGCGAAAATTCTGAGATTTCAGATTCCACCACCCGGGTACTTGTGGAAAGCGCATATTTTAATCCCATCTCCATCAGAAAAACGGCAAAAAAAACCAATATTGCCACGGACGCGTCTCACCGGTTTGAACGGGGTGTTGACCCGGACGGAACAGTCAAAGCATTAACCAGGGCAGTTTCTCTCATGGCTCAACTATGCGATGCAACCATTGCCAAAGATTATATTGATGAATATCCGAACAAATCTGTTCCCGTTAAGATTGACTTGAATACAGATGTTTTGAATAAACGATTGGGAACTGATTTAAGTAGAGATGCAATCTGTGAGATTTTAAGGTCAGTGGAATTTGATGTTGAGAAAATAAGTGATGTCCATCTGAAAGTCGGCGTACCATTTTTCAGGGTGGATGTTGTCAGACCTGAAGACCTTTCTGAAGAAGTGGCCAGGCTTTGGGGATATAACAATATTAAGACAAGTTATCCTCTGGTGCCGGCAATTGGCAGACCTTTGGATCAAAAGATCGTTCTCAGGGAAAACATCCGGCATATAATGACTGGATTTTCTTTTTTTGAGATTATTAACTATAATTTTATTAATGAAAATTCATGTGACAGGTTAAACCTGTTGGATAACGATAAAAGGCGGGATGTTGAAACGATTTTAAACCCGATTTCAGATCAGATGTCGGTTTTAAGGACCTCTTTGATTCCCGGTCTTCTTGAAACAATGAAAATAAATATTTCACAGCAGGTAGATACGTTAAAGATTTTTGAAATCGGCAAGGTGTTTTTTGCTACACAAAAGGGATCTTTGCCTGAAGAAAAGGAAATGTTTGCGGGCCTGATCACAGGCAGCCGGTCTGATCAGTCATGGCATTCAAAAAAGACCAGGATTGATTTTTTTGATTTAAAAGGTGTTATTGAAGGTTTTTTTGAAGGGCTGATGATCAAGAATTTAATTTTTGAAAAAATTGAAGATGAATCCTGCCCATATTATAAAAAAGGATATGCAGCTGTAGTTAATTCCAATGATACCATTCTGGGTACCCTTGGAAAAATCGATGAAAAGGCTTTGAAAAATTATGGATTAAAACAGGATGCATTTGTTTTTGATTTCAGTCTTAAGGCCATACAGGATCTGCTTCCCCGCGATATTACAGCGGAACTTTTGCCAAGATTCCCTTCCATTTCAAGGGATATTACCATTATTGTGGACAGATCCATAACAGTCGGGGCAATCTTGAAACATGTTGAACTCATTTCTAAAAAGGAATCTCTGATTGAAAAGACTTTTCTTTTTGATGCCTTTGAAGGCCTGCCTTTGCCTGAAGGTAAAAAGTCTTTGTCCCTCAGGGTTGTTTATAGATCAGCAGGTAAAACCTTGAAAGAAAAAAATATTAAACAATTGCATGTAAATATTTCACAATCCATTGTTGACCTGTTCCATGCAGACCTGCCAGACTCGCAGGAAATAAGATAGGGCAATTATTTTTAATATCCTTGCCCTGTTAAAAGTGTTATTGACAAACCCAATCGGGGTTGGTATATTATGCCGCTAATGCGGGCATAACTCAGCTGGTAGAGTGCAAGCTTCCCAAGCTTGATGTCGCGAGTTCGAGTCTCGTTGCCCGCTCCATCTTTAAAAGGAAGGATGGCAGATTTGTTCCACTGATTTTATTTGGTGAAGATTTTGTGATTGTTGCACTAGGAACGGGCATCTGCCCGTTTTTGTATTTGAGGACGTATAAACGAGTAGGTGGTTAAGATTATATATGGGTGTTAAGTATAAGAAAGATAACAGCTGGTTAGTTGAAAAAATCAAAGAAGTGGTGCAGCCATTGTGCCAGGCTGAGAATTTTGAACTGGTTCATTTGGAATATGTTCATAGTGATCGGGAAAATATTGTCCGTCTCTTTCTGGATAAACCAGGGGGCATTACACTAGACGATTGTATTTATGTCAGCCGTCAGCTTGGAGACTTAATAGATGTTCATATAGAGAATATTGGCAGTTACAGGTTAGAAGTTTCTTCTCCCGGGCCAAACCGTCCCTTGAATAAAAAAGAAGATTTTCATCGTTTCAAGGGTGAGAGAGTAAAAATTGAGACTAATGAGTTGATTGAGAATAAAAAAAAGTTTACCGGAATTCTTGAGATAATTAATGATGATTCTGTTGTAATTGCTGTTGATGAGAAAAGAGTTGAGATATCAGATCATGCGATCAGCAAAGCAATACTTGCAGGTCAATAATATGGAGAACGCTTAGTAATGTTTATCACAGATATTAAAAGGGTTATTGACCAGGTAAGCCGAGAAAAAGGGATTGAACCGGAAGTTCTTATTAACACCTTGAAAGAAGCCATTATTTCAGCGGCCAGAAAGAGCATCGGGCCGCGGGCTGATATTGAAGTCCACTATGATAGTAAGACAGGGGATGTTGAGGTCTTCCATTTTAAAGAGGTGGTAGAAGAAGTTGAATATTCTGACAGTGAACTGACCCTTGAAGACGGATATGAATATGACCCTGAATGTGAGATTGGTGACAGCCTGGGTATCCGGATTGACACAGAAGAATTTGGTCGAATTGCTGCTCAGTCTGCTAAACAGGTAATCATTCAGAAAATGCGGGAAGCGGAAAGAAATGCGGTCTATGAAAATTTTATCCAGAAAAAAGGTAAAATTATTAATGGTATTGTTCAACGCTTCGACAGGGGCAGTATTGTTGTTAATCTGGGACAGGCAGAGGCGGTTTTAAGGCCCCGGGACCAGATGCCAAGAGAAAATTACAAGCGCGGCGACAGGGTCAGAGCTTATGTATTAGATGTCCTGGAGGAATCAAAGGGCGCCCAGATTCTTTTATCCAGAACACATCCAGAATTTTTAGTTGAATTGTTTAAAACAGAGGTTCCAGAAGTTGCAGAAGGAATTGTAACCCTGCGTGCGGCTGCAAGAGTGCCAGGGTTAAGGGCTAAGGTTGCCGTGTCTTCTAGTGATTCAGATGTTGATCCGGTTGGTGCCTGTGTGGGCATGAAGGGGAACAGGGTTCAGAATATTGTTCAGGAACTTCGCGGTGAAAAAATTGATATTGTTCAATGGAGCCCGGATATAGCAAGATTTGTTTGTAATGCTTTGTCTCCTGCTGAGATTGCCAGGGTGATTATTGATGAAGATAATCGATCCATGGAAGTCATAGTGAACGATGAATACCTTTCCATTGCCATCGGCAAGGGTGGTCAAAATGTGTCTCTTGCCTGTGAAATAACGGGTTGGCATCTGGAAGTGACCAGTGAAGAGGAATACAGCCGGGAATTAAAACAAGGATATGACAGTCTGATGAAATTGACTGGGGTAGGACTGACCATGGCAGAAGTTCTTTTTAAAAGTGGATATGCTTCTGTCCTGGATATATCTGAAGCAGACATTGAAGATATTATTTCAATCACTGAATTAGATGAAACTCAAGCTAAAGAAATGATTGAAGAAGCAAAAGTCATTCTGGAAAAAGAATTACAGGAAAAAGACCAGGAAAAAGACCAGGAAAAAGACCAGGAAAAAGTGCAGAAAAAAGAGCAGAAAAAAGAGCAGGTTCAGGAGCGGGAACAAGATCAGGAACAGGATAAAGAGCCGAAAGATGATCAAGATATGCAAGAAGGTGAAGGCGATTAATGGTTAGGTCATATAGACAACAGATAGCAGACGAAAAAAGAATATAAAAAGAGACTTACTTGGGGGCAATAAATGGTGAAGATCAGAGTATATGAGCTGGCTAAAGATCTGAACATGACGAACAGAGCGCTTCTTAATAAAATGAAAGAGTTGAAGATTGAAGTTAAAAGCCATATGAGTTCTCTGGAAGACTATGATATTAGCACAATTAAAAGAAGCCTTTTTGGAAAAGCGAAAAGGGAAAAGGATGTTAAGGTAAAACCATCCGTCATCCGCAGGCGCAGACAGGATTCTGAAGAGATTGTTGTGCCGGAAATTAAGGAAGAAACCATAACATTGACGGAAGAAAAAACAGAACAGACTATTGCCCTTAAAAACAAAGCGCCTGTTGCCAAGGAAGAAATACAAGAAGCGCCATCAGATATTGAGCAAGGGGTTATTAAAGAAGAACCCAAAGACCAGGATATTGAAAAGGTCCCTGGGAAAGTAGATCCAGCTCCCAAAAAAATTAAAGTAAAAGCTAAAAAAGGTAAGCCTGCCAAAATTATTAAACCCATGGAAATTGATAAACCCGAAACAATTGAGACTGAAAAGATAAAACACGACCTTAAATCTGATGAGACTGCAATTCCTCCTGCAAAGAAAGAAGACCTTAAACCTGAAGAATTGATTAAGGAAAAAGAAGAAAAACATATTGCTGCCCAGGAAATTGAGCCGGTTGTTGTCGAGGATATAGAGAAAAAAAAGAAAAAGAAAAAGAAAAAATCCACTCCTGCAAAAATTGTTAAAATTGCAGATCCTTTAGTACTTGAAAATTTAAGAAAATCTACGCCAGGCGAAGATAATAAATGGGGTGGTGTGAAAAAAGACAGCAACAAGGAGAGTGCAAATAAAAAACCCTTTCAAAAGAAAGCCCCCGCACCCTCACGGCCTCCTGCTACTCCTGGAAAGGCTTTGCCCGTGGTTGATATTCCCGTGTCCGATGAAATTGATACGCTAAAAAGAAAAAAAGAAAAAAGAAAAATCGTGTTTGGTGAGGACAAACCTGCTGCCGGGAAAAGAAAACAGCGTATGAAAAAATCTGTGATTGAAGGGGAGGCCCTCTATACCACCCCCCGCGGTAGAAAAAAACGAGGCAAAAAGGATACAAGAGGGAAAAAGGGAAATAAGACCCAGATTACCACACCAAAAGCAATTAAAAGACGTATTAAGATTGATGATGCAATTGAACTTGCCGAACTTGCAAAGAGAATGGGTATCAAAGCAAATGAGATGATTGCTAAATTGATGACCTTAGGTGTTATGGCAACGGTGAATCAGACCATTGATTTTGATACGGCAGTGCTGGTTGCGACAGAATTCGAATTTGAGGTGGAAAAAGCATCTTTTGAGGAAGAGACCCTTCTCAATATTGAAATTGGGGATGATGATGAAGATAAAATGACTGGAAGAGCGCCGGTTGTCACTATAATGGGGCATGTAGACCATGGAAAAACTTCACTTTTAGACGTCATCAGGAAATCTAAAATTACCAGTGGTGAAGCCGGCGGAATTACACAGCATATTGGTGCCTATAATGTTAAAACACCCAATGGCGGACGTATCACATTCCTTGATACACCTGGGCATGCTGCCTTTACTGCAATGCGATCCAGGGGTGCCAAGGTTACAGATATTGTTATCCTTGTTGTTGCTGCCGATGACGGGGTGATGCCTCAGACCATAGAAGCAATCAACCACTCAAAAGCAGCAGGTGTGCCAGTTGTGGTTGCTGTAAATAAAATGGATAAGCCAGGAGCTGATCCTGACAAAATCATGAGAGAGCTATCAGAGCTTGATCTGCTTGCAGAAGACTGGGGTGGAAATGTCATATTTGTGAAAGTATCTGCAAAGACTGGAGAAGGCATTGATGATCTACTTGAAATGATTCTGTTGCAGTCTGAAGTTCTGGAACTCAAGGCGAATCCAGAAAGAAAAGCCACGGGTTATGTTGTAGAATCAAGGTTAGACGTTGGGCGAGGTGCAGTTGCAACAGTACTTGTAAAACAGGGAACTTTGAGAGATGGTGATCCAATTGTGTGTGGACACTATTCAGGTCGACTCAGGGCAATGATTGATGATTCCGGGGCCAGAATTGAAAGCGCAGGCCCAAGTACTCCTGTTGAAATTGTTGGCCTGAACGGCGTGCCAGATGCCGGGGATGAGTTTATAGCTGTTGCCTCGGATAAGGATGCAAAACAGATTGCAGGCCACAGGATGCAGAAACAAAGGGCCAAAGAGCTGGCCAAGAAGAGCCGGGCAAATCTTGAAAAGATGTTTGAAAACCTTGGTTCTGCTGAAGTCAAGGAACTCAAACTTATTGTTAAAGCAGATGTTCAGGGCTCCATTGAAGCCTTGAATGATTCATTAAAAGATCTGGCCAAGGAAGAAGTGGAGATTAAAATCGTTCATTCCGGTGTTGGTACCATAAACGATTCGGATGTAGCACTTGCAGCAGTGTCTGATGCCATTATTATCGGGTTTAATGTCCGGCCGACAACACAGATTCGAAAGTTTGCCAAGGATGAAAATGTGGATATGCGGTTTTATGATATTATTTATAATGTTATCAATGATATTAAAGCTGCACTGGATGGTATGATGCCGTCAACATTCCATGAAATTATCATTGGACGGGCTGATGTTCGTGAGACTTTTGTAGTGCCTAAGATGGGAACCATTGCAGGGTGCCATATTTCAGAAGGCAAAGTTATTCGAGGCAAGAAAGTAAGACTCTTAAGAGATGGCATTATCAAGTGTGATACGGAATTGTCATCCCTGCGGCGGTTTAAAGATGATGCCAAAGAGGTGGAACAGGGATTTGAGTGCGGTATCGGTCTTAAAAAATACAATGATATCAAGGTGGGCGATGCTATTGAGTGTTATGAAGTTGAAGAAAGAAAGTACAAAGGCTGATTAATTAAACATGAAACCCTATACAAGAGCCGACAGAATCAGTGGCAGGATTCAATATGCCATTACCCAGCTTTTAAGTAAAAAAATGCAGGACCCTAGAATTGAGATGACCACTGTGAGCGGTGTTAAAATGACGTCTGACCTTCGGGTTGCCAATGTGTATATTACTGTTTTTGGAAATAAAAAGCGAATTTCAGATGCCATGGATGGATTTAAGAATTCCAAGGGATTTATCAAGAAAAGTATTGCTCCGGCATTGGGATTGAAATTCATGCCGGAATTAAAATTTTTCCATGATGATTCCTTTGACAAGGCGGCTAAAATGGATGAACTCATTAAATCCGCTTTAACGGGAATATCAGATGAACAAGACGTTTTAAAAAAATAGATGAAAAGTGGCATTATAGCGGTTAATAAGCCTTGCGGCATCTCTTCAGCCCGTGTGGTGGCTCGTGTAAAAAAGGCTTTGGGGGCGAAAAAAGTTGGGCATACAGGGACCCTGGATCCTTTTGCCACAGGATTGCTGCTTTGTGCAATTAACCAGGGAACCCGGATATCTGGATTTTTTCTTGGTGGCCATAAAAGATATCTTGCCAGGATTTGCCTGGGGGTCGAAACAGACACCTATGACCTGACAGGTAAAACAGTTTTTACAGCCCCAAAAAAAGTCATGGACGGTCTCAAAAAACAGGATATCCAGGAGGCTGTAAAATCTTTTATCCGTATCCAGGACCAGGTAGCGCCAGCCTTTTCTGCTTTAAAGCATGAAGGCCAGCCTTTGTATAAACTGGCACGTCAGGGAAAGATAATACAAAAAGCACCACGGCAGATTGAGATTTTTGATATTCGCATCAACCATATTGAGTTGCCGAATATTGACATAGACGTTTTTTGCTCGTCAGGGACCTATATCAGAAGTCTTGGCTTTGATATAGGCAGAAAACTTGGATGCGGTGCTCATCTGTCAAAACTTTGCAGAACCCAGTCCAGTCAATTTCTCTTAGACAATGCCATTGAATTGGATGCGCTTGAAAAACTTGATAAAGATGCTGTTGAGAAAAGAATTGTTCCCTTATCAAAGTGTCTTGAATTTATGCCCCTGATGTTTGCGGACAGATCCATTGCCCAAAAAATTAAATTTGGTCAAAAACTTTTAAAAAAAGAATTTTCCGATATCCCGGAAAAAGAAGATCAACTTATCCGGGTGATTGATGATAAGAAAAATCTTCTGGCGATCATTCAATTGAGTGGAAACAGGAATGAATATAATTATTCTTGCGTTTTTTCAAGTTAATTGGTATTTGTAGAAGGTTCATATATATATGTAATGGTATGGTGATCTGTTTTGCATTTCTTGTTTCTGAATGGAATATCGGATGGGAAATCATAAAAAATCAGGTTATCAAAGAATGCCATGTTTTATTTATTCCAACTAAAGGAGTTTTAAAGTGGTTTTATTAGCAGAGAATAAAGAGGAGATGATTGAACAATTCAAGCTCCACGAGTCTGATACAGGCTCACCAGAGGTGCAGGTTAGCATTTTAACTCACCGGATCAGCTATCTTACAGAGCATCTTAAAGTGCACGTGAAAGACCATCATTCAAGACGGGGTCTGTTGATTCTTGTCGGGCGGCGCAGAAGTCTTCTGGAGTATGTTAAGAAAAAAGATGTGAACAGATACCGCTCTTTAATTGAAAGACTCGGACTTAGAAGATAAAAATGACAATCAACTGGTTTTTGACTACTTGCGCGTCAAAAACCAGTTTTTTATTTTTATCAATTTTATTATTGGGGCGGCAATTTTCAGAAAATTTTTTAAATAAGTTCGCAGGTTTGCCATTAAGTTTATATTTAATGGCAAACCTGCGGGTTTATTATTTTTAAAAATTTCCTTACACTTTGCTGCCCTTTTTATTACAGGAGAAGTTATGGAAAAAAAATTTACAACAACCATTAATGGAAAAGAATTTTCCATCAGTAGTGGAAAAATTGCCAAACAGGCATCAGGATCAGTCATCGTACAATATGGGGAAACTATGGTAATGGTTACGGCTGTTGCTTCGAAAGATCCGAAACCAGAGATCAGTTTTCTGCCCTTAACTGTTGAATACCAGGAAAAAATTTATTCAGCCGGAAGAATCCCGGGAAATTATTTCAGGCGTGAAATAGGCAGACCCTCTGAAAACGAAACTTTGACAGCAAGAATGATTGACAGACCCATTCGTCCCCTTTTTAGTGAGGGTTACAATTATGAGACTCAGGTCATTGCCACTGTCCTTTCAATGGATAAGATCCATGAACCGGATACCCTTGCCATGGTGGGGGCATCCGCGGCTCTGCAAATTTCTGATATTCCCTTTGCAGGACCCATTGCCGGTATTAAAGTCGGCAGGATAGATGGGCAGTTTATTGCAAACCCGACCATTGAGCAGATGAAGGAAAGTGATATCGACCTGGTTGTGGCAGGATCTAAAACCGGTGTGGTCATGGTTGAAGGCGGGGCAGATATTGTTTCTGAAAAAGATATGCTGGATGCTATCTTTTTTGGTCACCAAGCCATGCAGCCCATCATTGATCTGCAGATTCAAATAAAAGAAGCCTTTGGAAAAGAAAAACACGTGTTTATATTGCCGGCCAGGGATGAAGAACTGGATGCCAAGGTGATTGAATATTCAAAGGATAACATTTATAAGCAGGTTCAGATCAAAACAAAGATAGAGCGCCAAAATGCACTCAGTGACTTAAAAGCGCAGGCTGTTGAACATTTCAGCGAAACCTATCCTGAACAGACAAAAGATATAAAAGAAGCCTTTTCCAAATGTGTGAAAAAAGTCAGTCGTGATATCGTTCTGAAAGAAGATAAAAGGATTGACGGCAGGGCTTTTGATGAAATCAGACAGATCGACTGTGAAGTGGGACTGCTTCCCATGACTCACGGGTCAGCTCTTTTTACAAGGGGTGAAACCCAGGTTTTAGGTGTTTTAACCCTTGGCTCGGGCATGGATGAACAACGGGTTGAAACCCTTATGGGAAATGAAACCCGGGCGTTTATGCTTCATTATAATTTTCCTGCTTTTTCAGTGGGGGAAGTCAGACGGGCGGGAGGCCCCAGCAGACGGGATATTGGCCATGGAAACCTTGCTACCCGCGCCATTCAACGAGTCCTTCCAACCCCTGAAGAGTTTGAATATACCATCCGCCTGGTGGGTGAAGTCATGGAGTCCAACGGAAGTTCATCCATGGGAACCATATGTTCAGGTACCCTGGCATTAATGGATGGTGGCGTTCCTATAAAAGCGCCGGTTTCCGGTATTGCCATGGGACTTGTAAAAGATGGCGATAAAACCGCTGTGCTTTCGGATATCCTGGGAGATGAAGATCATTTCGGAGATATGGATTTTAAAGTGGCTGGAACGATTGAAGGGATTACTGCCCTGCAGATGGACATCAAGATTAAAGAGCTGTCCCGCGAGATCATGGAAAAAGCCCTTAATCAGGCCAGGGGCGGCAGGTTGCACATCCTTGATAAAATGCTTGAAACCCTTAAGGACACAAGGCCGGAAGTTTCTCCCCGTGCACCCAAAATTGTAAGCATTCAAATAAATTCCGATAAAATCAGAGATATCATAGGTCCTGGCGGGAAAGTGATCAGAGCTCTTCAGGCTGAAACCAACACCGTCATTGAGGTGAATGATGCCGGTATCGTCAAGATTGCTGCACAAAATGAAGAAGATGCTGCCCTTGCTTTAAAAATGGTATCAGATATTGCCCTTGATCCTGAAATTGGTGCCATTTATCAAGGCACAGTTGTTAAAATCACCGACTTTGGTGCTTTTGTAAATATTAAACAGGGAACTGACGGGCTGGTACATATTTCTGAACTTGCAGACTACAGGGTCAAAAAAGTAACAGATGTCGTTAAAGAAGGGGATGTCATCCCTGTAAAGGTACTTGATGTTACCCGGGATGGAAAAATAAAGCTGAGTTATAAAGCAGCAAAAGAAGATGATAAATAATTCATTTAGTATCTGTCCCCTTGCCAGTGGCAGCAAGGGGAACAGCCTTTTTGTATCATGCCACAATAGTTCCATTCTGATTGATGCCGGGCTTTCAGGGATTGAAATTGAACGGCGGCTGAACATTTTGAATGTTAGTCCTGAAAGCCTTACAGCCATTATCATCACACATGAGCATTCCGATCATGTAAAAGGTGCAGGGATATTGAGCCGTCGCTTTAAACTCCCTGTTTATATCACCGAACAAACCTATGAGGCATGCAGCACTCTTGGAAAAATTGAAGACCTTTGTTTTTTCCAGTGTGGTGTTTCCTTTGAAATAGATCAAATTCTGGTCAGCCCGTTTTCTATCTCACATGATGCCAAAGACCCTGCCGGACTGACCATGGAATATAATGGTCATAAAATAGGGATAGCAACAGATCTGGGTATTGTGACAAGTCTTGTAAAAGAGCATTTGAAAAACAGCCATATTTTATACCTTGAATCAAACCATGATCTTGACATGCTGATTAATGGTTCCTATCCATGGCATCTTAAACAACGAATCAAAGGCAGGACCGGTCATCTGTCAAATATGGATGCAGGGATACTGGTATCGGAACTTAGGACAGATGCCTTAAAACATGTCATTCTTGCGCATTTGAGTGAAGAAAATAATTGTCCGCAAAAAGCGATCCAAGAGGTATCAAAAAGCTTGAATGGTTCAAATATTGCATTACATGTTGCCAGGCCAGATGAACCAGGAATGCTCATAAAACTATAGCCTCTATGAAGGAGACAATTATGAATCCGGTAATTAAAGCCTTAAATTTCCGTCATGCATGCAAACTTTTTGATCCAAAAAAAAAGATTTCAAAAGAGCAAGTGGACATGATAATAACAGCAGCTCATCTTTCGCCCACCTCTTTTGGGTTGGAGGCATGGAAGTTCCTGGCTATAAGTTCTGATGAGGTAAAAAAAGCCCTTCGGCCAGCCTGCTGGAATCAACCTCAGATCACAGATGCCAGCCATGTAATTGTAATCCTTTCAAGGCCGGAAGTTGTTGATCCATCACATGAGTATATTAAACTCAATTTTGAACGGCGGGGCTTGCCGGAAGAGGTCACAAAAGCCTATATTGATAGATATAAGCACCATATGGAAACTCAAGTTTTTCCCAGAATGAGTGCCTATGCCTGGTGCTCCAAACAATGCTATATCGCCCTTGCAAACATCATGACAACGGCTGCATCAGAAGAGATTGATACCTGCCCCATTGAAGGATTTGAAAAAGAATGGGTGGAAAAAGTACTAAATATAGATACGAACCAATATGAAGTGGCAGTGATTGTGGCATTGGGGTATCGTGCCAAAGAGCAACCCCCAAGAAGACGTCACCCTCTTGAAAATATTGTTGAGTACAGATAAATATTAGATCCGTTCTTTTTCCAAAAGATGGTAATATTCACCCTTTAGACGTACAAGTTCACGATGAGATCCTTTTTCCCTGATTTTCCCATCCCTTAAAAGAAGTATGGTATCACAATTTTTTACAGTAGAAAGCCTGTGGGCGATGATGATGGAAAGCCGACCTTTCATAAGCTTGTTCATTGCATCATGAACCTTTTGTTCTGACTGGGAATCCATGTATGATGTTGCTTCATCAAAGATGATCAGGTCTGGATTAAAGGCAAATGCCCGGGCAATGCATACAAGTTGTTTCTGGCCGCTGGATAATGGACGGCCGCCTTCTTTGATCAATGTATCAAGCCCTGAAAATTTTTCAAATAAAAAATCACAGTTTCCATCATATAAAGCCTTTTCAAGCCCCAAAGTATCCATAGAAAGTCCAGCTGGCTTAATATTTTCCCTTATGCTGCCAAAAAAGAGAATCGGATCCTGCATGACAAGAGCAGTCTTACTCCTGATATCTTTTATATTTATTGAATTGCTATTGATATTGTTGATGAAAATATTTCCATCATCTGCTTTATAGAATCCTGTGATCAGGTTGATAATGGAACTTTTTCCTGATCCTATCTGGCCTACAATACCAATGGAGTTTCCTTGATCAAGATGAAAAGAAATATTTTTTAATATCATTGTTTTCTGGTCATATGAAAAATTCACCTGATTAAAAGCGATACTGGAAATTTTATCAATTCCCTGTCTATTTGTACTGATTCGCTGTTTTGCCTTATCATTGTTGAGAACGTTGACAATCCTTTCTGCCGAAGCCATAGCACTCTGGAGCAGATTAAACTTTTCAGATAATTCCCTTAATGGCCTGAAAAAAAGTTTCATATAAGTTAAAAAGGCCACAAGTTCACCTAAGGTCAGAGATTTTTCAACGACTCCAAAGCTTCCGCCCCAGATGATGATAGCAACACTCACTACACCTAAGAAACCTATAAAGGGCATAAATATGGAAAATATTTTTATCTGAAACACAGCAGCTGTAAAATGTTCAAAATTCAGGTTTTTAAACCGTTGCAGAAACCGGTTCTGGCTGGAGGTTGTCTGGATGATTTTTATCCCTGTAATGGCTTCTGAAAAACTATGGTTGATTTCAGCTAATTTCTGTCGGATAGTTCTAAAAGCATTGCGCAGAATTTTCGAAAACAGGACAATACTTATCCCTATAACCGGAACCAGCAGGGACAGGTAAAAAGCCAGTTTAATGTCAATGGTATAAAGGATCAAAAGAATGCCGGCCATAAGCATAAGATCCTTAAAGATAAAAATGAGGATACTTGTAAACATCTCATTCATGTTTTCAACATCACCTGCCACTCGGGAAACCAGCCGGCCGCTTGAGTTTTTATCATAAAAGGCTACGGGCAGAAATGTCATGTGGGCGAACAGAGCGCAACGAAGGTTTAATATGATTTTTTGACCCGTGTATTCCATGAAAAGGCTCTGAAAAAAATCAATTACAAATGAAACCAATATAAATATGGAAAAAAAGATGCAAAAAGTTTTAAAAGATTCAATTTTAAAGCCCAGGATCTGTATGCCTTTTTCAAGACCCACAGGAACGATAAATCCATCAAATGCTTTTTGGATAAAAAGCGGCATTAGCAGCTCAAAGAAAGTGACCAGAGTGACAAGTAATGTTGATAGGATCAGCATCCATGCATAGGGCCTGATAAAAGGCAATAATTCTTTGTAAACAGCAAGATTTGCAAGCTTGATTTCTTGTTCCTGGGAATTAATATCAGACTTCATACCCCTCCTCAAACTGCTGCACCTGGTAAGATTTTCTATAAAAACGATCTGTTTGAATGAGTTTCTCATGGGTTCCAAAATGATTGATCCGGCCGCTTTTCAGTATAAAAATGGTGTCGCAGGATGCCAGAGCCGAGATCCTATGGGATATGATAATAAAAGTGGAATTAAAATTCATCCGGTTCAATTGTGAAATAATTTTGGATGCAGTATTAGTGTCCATCTGGCTTATGGGATCATCGAGGATTATAATGGGTTTTTTGCTCATCAATGTCCTGGCAAGAGCAATCCTTTGTTTTTGTCCTCCTGAAAGGTTGATACCCCTTTCGCCAACAATTGTATCAAGCCCTTCAGGCATTTTTTCAATGGTATCTTTCAGACAGCAAACCCGGATAATTTGATCAAGTTTTTCTTTATCCACATTTTTCCCCATGAGAATATTTTCTTTTATAGTACCTGAAAAAAGAAAGGCTTCCTGGGGCATCAGGGCAATATTCTGCCTTAGAGAATTAAGATCCAGGGTATTCACATCAATACCGTCTATACTGATTTTTCCGCCACTTACATTGTAAAGCCTTGGAATCAGCTGGATCAGGCTGCTTTTCCCGGAACCCGGGGGGCCGCTTATGCCGATGGAATTTCCCTGGGAGATTTTAAGATTGATATTTGAAAGAATTGCTTTGTCCTTATCATAGCCAAAGCTGACATCTTCAAATATTATGTTTCCTGCAACTTTTGGAAGTATATTTGGATTTTCAGGAGAGCTTACCTCGGGCATTGAGTCTAAAAGCGTATTAATTCTTTGTAATGATGCCATTCCCCTTTGAAAAAGATTGGTCATCCAGCCCAGGGCAATGACAGGCCATGCAAGGATTCCAAGATATTGGAAAAAGGCAACAAGCTCACCAGGTGTTATAACCTGTTTCATCACAAGAAAACCGCCATAAAATATAACTACCAGGGTGGACAAATTTAAAAAAAATATCAGCAAAGGTTTTATCAGAGCCGTAACAAAAGCACGCTTAAGATTTTTTTTAAAATAATCTGTTGAAGCATTTTCAACCTTGTTGCTTATAATGCCTTCAAAATTGAACACTTTTATAATGCGTATGCCAAAAAAACTCTCCCTTACAAGTTCCGTAAGTTGAGAAAAGGATTCCTGGGCTGTTTTATGAAAAGCATGCATTTTTTTCCCCAGGGTCCTTGTTGCAAAAATCAGAAACGGCATGGGGATCATTGCAATGGCTGTCAGTTTCGGATGGGTCCAGACCATGATGGCAAGGGTGGCACCGCCAAGAAGAATGGTATCCACAAGTACGATCAGGCCAAAACCGAATGCCATCCTGATATGATTGATGTCGCTTGTGGCATGGGCCATGATATCCCCTGTTTTAACCTTGTCTAAATAGGCCATGTCCAGACTTAAGACATGTTTGAACAGATCATCTCTTATGCCTTTTTCAACATCTCTTGCACTTATCATTAGAAGATTACGCCAGCCATACCTGAATACTGCCATGAAAAGGCCCAGGAAAATAATTAATGCACATTGCAATATCAGGGTTTTTTTGTCAAAAGAGGCTGAACTCAAGGTATCAATAGCATTTTTAACGATCTGTGGAATGACCAGTTGCATGGCATCCACAATAATCATGCATAAAATACCCAATAGTATTTTATAAAAGTTTTTCTTAAAATATGGATAGATCAGTTTCAATTTTTTTTAAGCTCCAGGTATCAAAATAGACACTCTTTTTTTCATTGCAATGCTTAAAGCTGACCTATTATACTTATTAATAATAAATCCAAAACGCAAATTATTGTATTTTCTTTGGGTTTAATTCTTTTACTTTTTTTTTGCTACATTCCGCACAAAGATGTAGTATAGGAAAAAGACAGGATTTATTAAACATGAAAAAAGACGGTGGATTGATCAGGAATTGGCAACTTCATCACCTGATTTTACCGGACATAGAGGGTTTTGAAGAAGAATTTTTAGCTACTTTCCCCGGAGCTTTGCTTGACCCAGGACCCTTGAAGTTCAGTGGTACTGTTGTTGAAGATTCAGCTGGTAGATATAAACCTGGCTGGCACATGATCTCATCTTATATCTGCTCAATTGATCGAGAAAGAGGGGTTATTGAAACAATGAATACCATTTACAAGGTTATTGATGAGGGCAATGATGAGTTGCCGGATATGGGTAACAATATTTTAAACGTTTTTTATCGATAAGGCTAAAGCTGTAAAGTTTCACAACAAACCATCTGAAGGAAAGAGGAAGAGATAATGGCACATAACTGTAAAGAATGCGGCTTCCGAGCAAAATATGACAACGCTCCAAAGTCATTTTTAGGCCGTGTATGGAGATGGCACGCAGGATGGTGCCCAGGGTGGAAAAGATATATTACCTCATTACCCGATGCTGAACGTATTAAGTTGGCTGAAAAGTATAGTATGGAAAAATATAAGGGGACACGATGACAGAGGGAATAAAAGACCAGTGCCAAGACCCTACCCAAAGCATAACAATTGATTTACCTTGTCCGCTTGCAGAACGGGTTGAAAGGTATGCCAAAAAGAATGAAACAGATGTAACAGTAGTGTTGATTGAGGCCTTGGATGATTTCTTGAGAAAACAGGGATGATTTATGATTGTGGAAGGTATCTTATCCTTATATCTTGTTGCAATTAAGAAAGCATGAGTAAGCTCGTTAATATATATTCATCCAACTTTGAAAATTGTTTCCAGGACTAGGTCGAAAATGTTCTTGGTCGCCAATTATGTAGCGAGGTTATTTTGGTATATTGTACCAGAATAAATTATATTTCCAACCAAAGTTGATTTTTCAAAACACCTTTACACAAATTCGAAACGTTGATATTGATTTACAAATTAAAATTAATAATCATTGCAGTCGAATAACATTATAAATTACGTGAAAAAGTCTGCACACTAACTGGTTATATGTTTTAAGAACCTATAGTGAAAATTTATTCAAACAAATTAGGATTATCACATGACAGTTAAAAAAGATGGCAAAAGCACATGGGCTATTGGTGGTGGTGTGAATCTATCAACAAATCTGAACCACAAAAGATTTAAGGGGTAGTAATATATGGTGAAAAATAGAATATTTTTTTTGGATAATTTGCGAACATTTATAATTTTTTTGGTCGTTTTGTATCATTCCGGAGCAGTGTATGAAAGCAGCGGAATTTTTGCATCATTTTGGATTGTTGACGATCCAGCTACAAACAAATTAGTCGATATTGTAAATTTAATTGTAGATATTTTTATGATAATGACGTTATTTTTTATAGCAGGTTATGTTGCACCCCTATCCATGAAAAACAAAAACCTATGCACTTTTTTAAAATTTAAATTCAAAAGGCTTCTGATCCCTTGGCTTATTGCAGTATTTACTTTGATTCCTATTTACAAAATAATTTTTCTGTATTCCCGGAATTTACCACAAGAAAACTGGATGACATATTTTCATTTTAATAATGGAGTCTTTAGCCAAAGCTGGCTATGGTTTTTACCGATTTTATTTTTTTTCTTAGGTGCAATTGCTTACAACAACAAAATATTTGAAGCTGAAATAAAAAGTAGAAAGCTATATTATATCATTAATAGTATTTCATGGATTCCTATCAATATATATATTTTTTTTCTGATTTTTCTTTTCACAGGTCAAATCATAGTTTCAGTTACATTTCATAAATTTATACTTTATTTCGGGTTCCACCTATCCTTGTTATGCTTGGTCTATATCGCAATTGAAACTTTTAGATTATATTTTAATAGTAAAGGGAATATATGGCGAATATTAAATCAAAATTCTTATGGCGTTTATATCATTCATGTAATTATCATTGGTTTAATTGCATTAGCCATGCTCAATACTGGCATCCCTTCATTATGCAAATACGTCATTTTGACAACAGTTAGCTACAGCGCCAGTAATTTAATCGTATATTTTTATAAAAAAAATTTTTTAAGTTTTTGTATAAAAAAACAATTCTATTACTTATAGGAAAACCTAACATAAAAAACAAATTAACATACAAAAGGTATAAGAACTGGGGGCGAGTTTAGGGTTGACTTTAAGCGTGGGAACCATCTATAGATAACAGGTTTAATTTTATTGATTAATCGTGGAGATGGTAAAATGAAAATATTAAAAATAGATCACCTAGGAATTGCTGTTTCAAGCATTGATGAAAAGAAAAATTTCTGGACAGATGCTTTGGGATTGACGCTTGAGGGGACAGAAACTGTTGAAGAACAGAAAGTGACTACGGCTTTTTTACCTGTGGGCGAAAGTGAAATCGAACTTTTGGAATCCACGTCAAAGGAAGGGCCTGTCGCCAAATATATTGAAAAAAAAGGCGAAGGGATTCAGCATGTGGCTTTCAGGGTTGAAAATATAGAAGAGGCGCTTGCCGAACTTAAAGAAAAAGGGATTGCACTTATAGATCAAACTCCCCGAAAAGGAGCGGGTGGAGCAAAAATTGCCTTTTTACACCCCAAGGCCACTTCAGGGGTGCTTGTGGAGTTATGTGAAAGGTAGAATAGTGTGAAAGACAGTTTGTATTTTAAATTTGATGTGCCGGAGGATAATCATGTCTCAAATGTTTGACTTAAATAAGTGGGAAGAGCTTGCTAAAAAAGAGCTAAGGGGAAAACCCCTGGAATCCTTAACAAAGAAAACACCGGAAGGAATAGATATTAAGCCGCTATATTCGGCTAAAGACCTTGAGCAAGTAGAGTTCATAAATAATCTTCCAGGGTTTGAACCCTTTGTCCGGGGGCCCAAGGCTACCATGTATACGGGCCGCCCCTGGACCATTCGCCAGTATGCTGGGTTTTCAACTGCCAAAGAATCCAATACCTTTTATCGTAAAAATCTTGCAGCAGGACAAAAAGGGCTATCTGTTGCCTTTGATCTGGCCACCCACCGAGGATATGATTCTGATCACCCAAGGGTAACAGGTGATGTTGGAAAAGCCGGAGTTGCCATTGATTCCGTCGAAGATATGAAAATACTGTTTGACCAGATCCCCTTAGATAAGATGTCCGTTTCCATGACCATGAACGGTGCAGTTCTACCAATTCTTGCAGGGTTTATTGTTGCGGCAGAAGAGCAGGGTGTCAAACATGATCAGCTCATGGGAACCATTCAAAACGATATATTAAAAGAATATCTGACCCGGAATACCTATATCTATCCTCCAACTCCTTCCATGAGGATTGTTTCCGATATCATCGCCTTTTGTTCGGATAAAATGCCCAAGTTTAATACCATCAGCATCAGCGGGTACCACATGATGGAAGCAGGGGCTGATTCAGTTCTCCAGACAGCCTTCACCCTGGCCGATGGCCTTGAGTATGTCAAAGCTGCCCTTAAAACAGGCCTTGATATTGATAAATTTGCACCAAGGCTCTCTTTCTTTTTCGGGATCGGCATGAATTTTTTCATGGATATTGCCATGCTTAGAGCTGCCAGATTCCTATGGGCAGAGCTCATGAGCCAGTTCAACCCTAAAAATTCACAATCAACCATGCTTCGAACCCATTGTCAGACATCGGGCTGGAGCCTGACCCAGCAGGATCCCTATAACAATATTGTCAGAACCACCCTTGAATGCCTGTCAGCAGTTCTTGGTGGCACACAGAGTCTTCACACCAACTCTTTTGACGAGGCAGTGGGCCTGCCCACGGAATTGTCTGCCAGGATCTCCAGAAATACCCAGATCATTGTTCAGGAAGAATCCCATATCTGTGATGTGGTGGATCCTTTAGGCGGATCATACTATGTTGAAACCCTGACCCAGAATATTATTGATGAAGTCCGCAAAATTCTGGCTGAAATAGAGGACCTGGGTGGCATGGCCAAAGCTATTGAGTCTGGGATGCCGAAAATGAGAATTGAAGAAGTGTCTGCCAGACGACAGGCCAGGATTGATCATGGTTCGGATGTGATTGTGGGGGTGAATAAATATAAAATTGAAGATGAAATCCCCATCCCCGTGCGTGAAGTCGCAGAAGAGATCAGGAATGAACAGGTGGCACGTCTTGACCAGATTAAAAAAGACAGGGATAATACAGCTGTTCAAAAGGCTTTGGAGGATATTACAAAGGCCTGTGAATCCGGTAGAAATCTTTTGGAAGCCTGTCTGCCGGCAGTAAGGGCAAGGGCAACTGTTGGGGAGATTAGTGATGCTATGGAAAAAGTGTTTACACGGTTTGTGGCCACAACCCAGTGTATTTCCGGGGTGTATGCACAAGAACATTCTGATTCCGAGATGATTGAGTCTTTAAGAAAGCGTACAGCGGATTTTCAAAAAAAGACGGGTCGCAGACCCAGGATTTTATTGTCTAAAATGGGACAGGATGGACATGACAGAGGTATTAAGGTCATTGCCACGGCCTTTGCGGATTTTGGGTTTGATGTGGATTTGGGCCCCTTGTTCCAGACCCCTGAAGAAGCCGCCAGAATGGCCGTTGAAAATGATGTCCATGTGATCGGGGTGTCCAGCCTTGCAGCAGGGCATAAAACTTTGGTTCCTATGGTCATTGAAGAGTTGAAAAATCATGGTGCTTCTGATATTAAAGTGGTGGTTGGCGGTATAATTCCACCAGGCGATTATGAATTTTTGAAAAACGCGGGTGCATCAGATATTTTTGGCCCCGGAACTATAGTAACAGATGCTGCAAACAGGACGCTTAACATCATAGGTGCGTAAAGGTTATGATTCAAACTGACCCTGAAAGTGAGAGCTTTGTCCAGGGTATTTTAGACGGCAATCGGCGCATGATTGCCAAGACAATAACATTGATAGAAAGCAGTCTTAAGGCCCATCAAAAAAAAGCTTTCTTAGTTATGGAAAAGATCCTGCACCAAACTGGAAATAGTATCCGGGTAGGTATTACAGGGGTGCCTGGTGTAGGCAAGAGTACCTTTATAGAAAATTTAGGCGTATATCTGGCAGATCTTGGACATAAAGTGGCTGTTCTGGCTGTCGATCCCACAAGCCGGAGGAGCGGCGGGTCTATTCTGGGAGATAAAACCCGTATGGAAAAGCTGTCTGCCCATGCAAATGCCTTTATAAGGCCCTCTCCTGCCGGGGAAACCCTGGGGGGAGTTGCCGCTAAAACCCGTGAAATAATGCTGGTCTGTGAAGCAGCCGGGTTTGATGTTATCCTTGTTGAAACTGTAGGGGTGGGACAATCTGAAACCAGTGTGGCTTCCATGGTGGATTTTTTTCTGGTATTGATGATTGCCGGGGCCGGTGATGAACTTCAGGGGATAAAAAAAGGAGTTCTGGAACTGGCAGATGGCATTGCCATTAACAAGGCAGACGGAGATAACCTTAAGGCCGTTGAAAAAGCCAAAGCAGATCTTGATATGGCCATGCATTTTATCAGGCCTGAATCTCCAACCTGGTCCACACCTGTTTTAACCTGTTCTTCTGTTATTGATGGGGGGACGCAAGCTGTCTGGGAAATTATTCTTGATCATAATCTGAAATTTAAAGCTTCAGGAGAATTTTTACAAAGGCGGAAGAAACAATCCCTGGAATGGATGTGGACCCTTGTTGAAGATGGCTTAAAACAGCGTTTTAAAAACAATGAGAAAATTAATAAAGAAATAGTGCTTGTTTCACAACAGGTAGAAAATGAGAAAATTTCGCCGACAGCTGCTGCTGAAGAGCTGTTGTCATATTTATAGATTACTCAACTTTCGGAGTTGCCGGATTTGAGTGGGGTCAGGCTTGCATTATTGTACTTCTTAAGTTTTAGGATTTAAGTTTTAAGATTTATGTAAAAACTTAAATCCTAAAACCTAAAACTTAAAACAGTGCTGTTGTAAAGTTGAAAGGAAATTAAAATGAAAATACATGAATATCAGGCAAAGGAATTGTTTAAGGCATACAATGTTCCTGTTCCTGATGGAAATGTTGCTTTTTCAGTGGATGAGGCAAAAAAGACTGCCGCAAACCTGGGCAATTTTCCAGTGGTTGTGAAAGCCCAGATCCATGCAGGCGGAAGGGGTAAAGGCGGTGGTGTAAAACTTGCGGCTTCCATGGAAGAGGTTGAAACCCTGGCCAGGGAAATACTTGGCATGACCCTTGTCACCCATCAAACGGGTCCTGAGGGCAGGCTTGTGAAAAAACTCTTGATCGAGGCAGGCCAGAAAATTAAAAAAGAGCTGTATTTAAGCCTTCTTGTGGACCGCACTACAGCATCAATTGTGATCATGGCAAGCCAGGATGGCGGCATGGACATTGAAGAAGTGGCAGCCAA
>JACKQG010001188.1_pt2 | contig 32649 bp, 30 predicted proteins | sample 8237621 | NCBI WGS metagenome assembly JACKQG01 (sample SAMN15677084, study PRJNA649215) | marine metagenome | biome: marine; feature: Black Sea; material: saline water; isolation source: suspended particulate matter (SPM) from the Black Sea western gyre | collected 2013-06-09/2013-06-10 | depth...
GGGAGACAGCATGGGAAAAATAGCACCCTCGATTTTATCAGCGGATTTTACCCGTCTTGGGGAAGAAATTAACGATGTGGAAAAGGCAGGAGCGGACTACATTCATATTGACGTAATGGACGGGCATTTTGTGCCCAATATAACTATCGGCCCAATGATCGTAAAGGCGGCCAGACGCGTAACAGATCTTCCCCTTGATGTCCATTTGATGATTTCAGAGCCCGATTATTTTATAGAGGACTTCGCCGAGGCGGGGGCGAGTATCATAACGGTCCACGCGGAGGCTCTGAATCATCTCCACAGGACTATCCATCTCATCCGTGATAAAGGGGTAAGACCCGGGGTGGTCCTGAATCCAGCCACCCCATTAGGTGTTGTGGAATATGTCTTGGACCAGCTTGACATTGTCGTGTTAATGACTGTAAACCCAGGTTTTGAGGGCCAGAAATTTATCCCGGAGGTCATTCCAAAGATAAGAAGACTGAGAAAAATGGTGAATGATCTCAATTTGAGCCTGGAAATCGAGGTTGATGGGGGAATCGATCCCGAAAACATTGGCCGGGTATCATCAGCCGGAGCTGATGTCTTTGTGGCAGGCTCGGCGATTTATTATAGTAAAGACTATAAAGAAACCATCAGTTTGATGCGGGAGAGGATGTCTGAAGCGGAATAATAAGCGGTGGAAAGGACGATTTTTTGTTGGGAAATCGTTGGTCAGTATGCTATAGGGTTTTTGCCCGTTAGATCAAAAAAAGAGGTTCAAAAATGGTGTGTAACGGAGGTTATCAAATGAAGTATGGTATGATCCTGTCTGTTTTTCTTATTGTCCTGACATTTTCCGCGGGAGCGACGGCCGCTCTTTCTGACAAACCGCAGGTGGTCATTGAAACAACAAAGGGTGCCATTGTCCTTGAGCTTTATCCCGATGAAGCCCCCAAAACGGTGGATAATTTCTTGCGCTATGCCCGCTGGGGACATTACGACGGCACTATTTTTCACCGTGTAATCCCTGACTTCATGATTCAGGGTGGAGGCTTGACTCCTGACATGAAGCAGAAACTCACCAAGATGCCCATAAAAAACGAGGCCGACAACGGGCTAAAGAACAATCGAGGCACGGTGGCCATGGCGCGTACCCAGGACCCGCACAGCGCAACGAACCAGTTTTTTATTAATACAAAAAACAACAAACCTTTAGACCATAAGGGCAAAACCCCTCAAGGCTGGGGATACACTGTGTTCGGGAAGGTAATTGAGGGTATGGATGTGGTTGATGCGATTTCCAAAGTCAAGACCGGTAAGCGGGGTTACATGGCAAATGTTCCGGTTGAACCTGTAATAATTACAAAGATAACCGTCAAATAATGATGCGCCCGTAAAAAGCCTTTTTTACGGGCAATTGCGTCCCGCGGATCGCGGGATTAGGAATTGAGGCCCCAGTGAAATAGAAAAAATAGGGGCATTTCACGGGGTAAAAATTACGAATTATTATAAAAAGTTTCGCTAAACAGCCTCTGAGATCGCCCTGCCCAATTCAGCCGTAGTTGCCTTTCCCCCCATATCAGGGGTTCGTAAGCCAGGCTCCTGCAGCACTGTTTCAATGGCCCGATCCACAGCCCGTGCAGCAGCTGTATGGCCGAGATGATCGAGCATCATGGCCCCTGCCCAGATCTGGCCAATGGGATTAGCTACACCCATCCCGGCAATATCAGGTGCTGACCCGTGCACTGGTTCAAACATGGAGGGAAATTCACGGGTGGGGTTGATGTTTGCAGAGGGCGCAATGGCTATGGTGCCGGCGATGGCAGGACCCAGATCTGACAAAATATCGCCAAAAAGATTGCTCCCCACCACCACATCAAACCAATCGGGGTGTAAAACAAAATTGGCGGTGAGGATATCAATGTGGTACTGATCGGTTCGAATGTCCGGATATTCGGAGGCGAGAGCGGCAAAGCGCTCATCCCAAAAAGGCATGGTATAAATAATGCCGTTGGATTTGGTTGCTGAGGTCAGGTGTTTGGCTTTACGGCCACGGGCCAGTTCAAATGCGTAACGTAAGACCCGGTCAACACCCTTACGGGTAAATACTGTTTCCTGTATCACCGTCTCCGCCTCGGTTCCCGGGTAGAGACGGCCTCCGATCTCTGAATACTCTCCCTCGTTATTCTCCCGGACGATCAGAAAATCGATATCCGCGGACCCTCTGCCTCTCAACGGCGATTCCATTCCTTTCAACAAACGCACGGGACGTAGATTGATATATTGTTTCATCTGTCTCCGGATCGGTATCAACAGACCCCAGAGTGAGATATGGTCCGGTACACCGGGAAAGCCCACAGCTCCTAAGAATATTGCGTCGTATTCCCTAAGCTTGTCTATCCCGTCCTCAGGCATCATCCGGCCGGTTGCAGCATAAGTTTCACAACTCCAGGGCAGGATGCTCCAGTCAAAATCAATATTGTGTCGGCTACCCGCTGTTTCGAGGACCCGGATACCCTCCGGAACAACCTCCTTCCCGATCCCATCGCCGGGGATCACGGCAATCCTGTATTTAGTCATCTTCCTCCCTTAATATTCAAAATTGCGCTTAGTAGTTAAAGTGGCGAACATTTGTCATTTTTCATACGGCCACAAATCTAAATGGAAACAGGATTATTTTCAATGGGAAAAACAGATTTTTTTTGTTGAGTTGCCTGGGCCTTTGAAAAACCTTTGCCATCGTAAGCGGGATTCATGTTTAGCGTCCAATTTTTCAAAATCAGCTTTGAACTCCCGTTTTTTGTGCCTTTAGGATATCTTCTGTTGCGTGGCGCGGCCCTTTTGTGTAAAAGATAAAGAAGGAGATAGAAGGGCATACTGTTTTGGTGTGGTCCGGCAATTCAGAATCTGCTTGCCTTTTCTGAGAGGTAATGGGCAAGAAACGTCTTCTGGGGCGAGAAAAGATCATGACGCGGAGGGATTGAAATGACCATAAAGTTTGAGATTTACTTCAGAGACTTGGAACTGGAAGCCCAGGCCAATCTTCTTGAGTTATTTGAAACAACCGAGGAGGATGAGAATTGGGACATTTTCCCAATTTCGGTGATTGAGCGAGAGACTGAAATCTAAAAAGGGTAGCGTTAGAGATTATGAATTTATGAAATAAAACAGGAAGGCTTACTTATAGTGATTGAACAGGATTCAGAGATCATATTTAACAAAAGGGTTGCTGTAGATACTTTCCTCATAGGTCTGAAATCACCCCTGGTTGCAGCAGAGGCCCGGCCCGGTCAGTTTGTGATGCTAAAGGTTGGGCGGGGTATGGACCCGCTCTTGAGGCGGCCCTTTTCCATATGCGGAATTCGAGAGGAAAATCTGATTCTAATTCTTTACCGGATTGTCGGCCAGGGCACAAGAATTATGTGTGATTTCAGGAAAGGGGAGTCATTATCGGTTCTGGGCCCCCTTGGCAGCGGGTTTGAAATGCCCCATAAAGGAGATATGCCAATATTGGTGGCAGGAGGTATGGGGATTGCCCCACTGATTTTTCTGGCTTCAATCATGGAGCCCGGCAGTTTTAGCTTTTTTGCCGGGTTTGGTTCTGCAAAGGAAGTTGTTGCAACCGATGAAGTTGGCTCTTCAGGCCTTGATCTTTCTATCTCCACGGATGATGGTTCAGCAGGTCATAGGGGTCTTGTAACAGAACTCCTGGAAAACCGTTTAGCCGGATTTGATGGCAAGACCAGTCCCGTTGTTTTTGCCTGCGGTCCATTGCCGATGTTAAAGGAAGTGGCAGCCATTACCCTTGATGGCGTTCTTTCATGCCAGGTCTCTTTAGAGGCCTCAATGGCGTGTGGACTGGGGGCATGCCAGGGTTGCGCAATAAGAAGATCGTCGGAACAGGCCATAGCCTATTACCATGTATGTCAGGATGGGCCTGTTTTTGATGTGAACGTTTTGGATTGGGGGGCATTATAAAATATGGTTCACCCTGATTTAAGAGTCAAAATCGGTGCCTTAGAACTGAAAAACCCTGTCCTTACTGCTTCCGGGACTTTCGGGTATGGCCGGGAATTTTCCTCTCTGATAGATCTCGATCTCCTGGGCGGAATAGTGGTCAAAGGGGTTTCCCTCAAACCGAGGGAAGGAAACCCGCCTCCCAGAATTGTGGAGACCCCCTGCGGCATGTTAAATGCCATCGGTCTGGCCAATGTGGGTTTGGAGAGTTTCCTGAAAGAAAAACTCCCATGGCTCCAGGGGCTCAATACTGCCGTGATTGTCAATATCTACGGGCACACTGTGGAAGAGTATGGGGCGGTGGCGGCCGGTCTCAGTGGGGTTAAGGGCATATCGGCCATTGAGGTTAACATTTCATGCCCAAACGTCGAACAGGGGGGCATGGCCTTTGGCACTGACCCTGATATGTCGGCAAAGGTTACGGAACGTGTGGTCAAAGAGACGGACAAGCCTGTCATAGTAAAGCTGTCACCCAATGTGACCGATATCAGGAAAATCGCTGTTGCTGCGGCAGATGCCGGGGCAGACGCATTATCTCTGACAAATACCCTGACGGGCATGGCCATCGATATTGAAAGACGTGTCCCCAAGTTGGCAAATATCTCAGGCGGGTTGTCAGGTCCGGCTATCCGGCCTGTGTCCCTCTTTATGGTCCATCAGGTAGTCAGGGCCGTCAAAATACCCGTAATTGGGGTAGGGGGGATCGTGGATTACCGGGATGCGCTCGAGTTTCTGATAGCGGGCGCCAGGGCTATTCAGATAGGCACTGCCAATTTTGTCGATCCAAGGGCTTCTCTTGATATTATAGAGGGCTTAAGGATCTTTTGTCAGGACAAAGGGATTGATAGGATAGAGGATGTTATCGGCACGCTTAAGATTTGAGGGGTTTTTAGGAAGAAGATCAGTCCCTTAATTTCTTAGTTCACTTTAGGCATTTTTCGGGTTTATCCGGATTAAGAGTAGGGAGGCTCTGGGATGAGACAAGAAAAGATTTGCAGGAATGGATCCTTGATCCTGGTAATGGTTTTGTTGGGATCAATGTCTATGGTTGGAGCCCCGTCGAAAGCATATGGTGACCCGGTACTCGGAAAGATAATTGAACTCCAAGCGGCAGATAAAGAGGCTCTTGCCATCTTAGGGAAAGGGGTTGTGGGCAAGGCCTTGCCCGCAAAGCCCGTTGTTGATACAGCAAGGCTCATGCCATTGAATGAGGGGAAGTGGACGTACAGGGTGTTGGCCGGGGACCATAAAGGAACGAATCAGGAGGATATAATTGCGAGACCAAAACATGATGAATCTGGGAAGTCGTGGCGCCGTGTGGTGGGCAAGAAGTACATTGACTATTATCGAGTGAGGAATGGCGGAAAGATCGAGATGGCTTCGGAGGTGGATCTGGTAGAAGATGTGATAACCACATATACTCCCCAGTTTCCCGTAATTTTCAACGGTATGAGACCGGGAGCGCAAAGCGAGGTGGAAACAGATATCAAGGTCTATGACCTCCATGATCCTACCGATGAAAAGTATAAGGGCCATTTAAAGATAGTCTACACCTATGTCGGGGCTTATGAGGTCATTGTTCCGGCGGGAAAGTACCAGACAATCCTGATTAAATCCTCATATACGGGAAAAGTCGGTCCTGCTTCAGTAAAGGATGTGGGATATATGTTTTATGCGGAAGGTGTGGGTATCGTTGCGGCTGTGGAACGGTCTCATGTTACGGCCTTCCTCTTTTATGACAAAAAGACTAAGACTTCAAAGGTTTTGGTGCATAAATGAAGTTGATTGTTTTAGGATCAGGTACCGCTATCCCTCTTCGAGATCGGGGATCGCCTTCCCTTGTTTTGCTTATTGAGGGGAGCCCGGTCCTCTTCGATATTGGGCCGGGGACCTTGCGTCAACTGACGAGAGTCGGCATAAGTTACGAAAAGATTGAGCGAATTTTTTTGACGCATTTTCATCCCGACCACACGGCAGACCTGATTCATCTCCTCTTTGCTTCAAATAATCCGGGTGTTCTGAAGAGAAGAAGGCCCTTTGTAATTACAGGCCCATCCGGTTTGTCCAAACTCATAACCGCTCTTCAAGACGCTTATAATACCTGGCTGACCCTTCCTCCGGAGATGATGAGATTCGAAGAAATTGACATAAATAGGAAGGTTAAAAGCGATTACGGAAACTTCACGGTCACTACCAGTCCTACAAATCATACTCCGAACAGTCTTGCCTATCGTGTGAAAAATCGTTCGGGAAAAACGGTGGTCTATTCCGGGGATACAGGTTTTTGTGATGAAATAGTGGACCTGGCAAAAGGGGCTGACCTGTTAGTTCTGGAATCCTCTTTCCCGGATGGTGATGAGTTTGAGGGGCACCTTACACCTTCCCTGGCGGGCCGTATTGCCACTCTTGCGGGCGTGGAGCGTTTAGTTTTGATCCACCTTTACCCGGAATGCCTGAGAAGCGATATTACATCTCAGTGTCGGAAATTCTATGAGGGTGAACTGGTATTAGGCGAGGATCTGCTTCAAATCCGGGTATAGAACCTTTGGATTGATGATTTATGATTGTCGATTGTCGAAGACCCCGTCTTTAGCGGGGTTGATTGAAACGATTTGCAACCCGCAACATTGAAAAATCCGTAAAAAGCCAGAAATGATCCGTTTGTGTCATTCCCACGAAAGCAGGAATCCAGGGATCAAGCCTCTATCGGGAGTGACGGCGTTGGATACTTTTTGCAGGCGCATCAAATTTAAATTTTCAAATTGTCTAAAGCCCTTAATCATGGCTTTGCTTGAAACTTTAGGCACTTCAAACTTTAGGCATTTTAGGCACTCTCTACTTCTTCCTGTCAATGATATGCTGGCTTAGTATTGCGAGGTCTCTTTTTGTTGTAGAATCCGGGAATATGTCCAGGGAGTTAATGGCTTTGTCCACATATGATTGGGCCTCATCCCGGATACGGTCAAGTGCTCCGTTGCGTCTCACAAGATCTATAATATCCTTATAATCATCATCTGTGGGCTGATGCTTCAAGAAGAGATCTTCGAGACGGTTTTTTTCTGTTATTGCAAGCTGTTCCAGTGTATAGATAAAGGGCAAGGTTACCTTTCCTTCTCTCAGGTCTTTTCCCACAGGCTTTCCAAACACCTCTTCGGAAGATGTGTAATCCAGCAGGTCGTCTATTAGCTGAAACGCGATTCCCGCATCTAACCCGAACCGGGTTAGAGCATCTGCGGTTTCGGACCCGGCGTCGGAGATGATGGCTCCACAGGCACAGGCAGTTGATATAAGCATAGCCGTCTTTGCCGTTACGATTTCTAAATACAGGTCTTTGCTGATTTCCCAATCATCCGTATGGGCTAACTCCAAAATCTGGCCCTCGGTCATTTGTGTTGTCGTTTCTGTGATTTTTGCCAGAAAAGGGATATTCCCGGCACGAATAGCTATGGCCAAGGCCTTTGAGACGAGGAAATCCCCCTCTAAGACGGCCGCATGGTTGCCCCAGACCTGGTTGGCTGAAGGCCTGTTTCGTCTGATCTCTGCGTTATCTAATACGTCATCATGAAGCAATGAAGCGGTATGTATATATTCAAAAATAGTGGAAAGCTGATACACATCTTCTTGCTGGTAGCTGCAGAGTTCACAGGAGAGGACAAAAATGAGGGGTCTGAGTCTCTTGCCATGCCCCAAGAGTGCGTGTCTTCCAATTTCTTCAACAAGCGGGACCCGAGAGTTAAACACCTTGAACATCTCATCGTTAATTATTTCGAAATGATCTTTAAACTGTATTAGATTTGAAGTGTCTGAATCCATTCTTTATTGCGATTCCCCTTTTTATTGGCTGATGAATGTGTGCTGTTTTTCATATCAGATGATAATTTACCTGTTCAGATTTTACAACCTATTTCAGGTCTGGCCCAAGAATTTTGCCCACCAGGTCATACGTATGGGCCTCCGTGATTTCGACAGGCATGATTTCTCCAACAATACCCTCTCCCTCGTTTATGAGCACCTTTGTGTCCACGTCCGGGGCCATTGTTGCTGTTCTTCCGGCCAGCAACAGGTCGGTTTCAGGACTTGATCCCTCAATCAGTACAGGTAAGAGGCTACCGATTTTACGCTGATTTATTTTCTTTGAAATTCCGGCCTGGAGAGTCATGATTTCGGCCAATCTATTTTCGGCAACATCTCGATCAACAGCTGGTCTGAGGCCGGCCGCTGCTGTTCCCTTTTCCGGACTGAATGCGAAGACCCCGAGATGGTCAAATTCCGCCATCTTCACGAAAGCGCAGAGCTGATCGAACATCTCGTCTGTTTCACCAGGAAACCCGACCATCAAGGTGGTTCGAATGCTCACCCCCCGCTTCCTATTCCTTATTCTCACAATCAATTCCCCGGGGGTCTCCTGTCCGGGCTCCCGACCCATGGATTTCAGGAGAGTCTGGTTTACGTGCTGAAAGGGCAGATCAAGGTAGGGGCAGATGGTTTCCTGAGAATCAATCAGATCCAGGAACCGTTCCGATACATTATTGGGATGTACGTATAATGGCCGGACCCACCTTATTCCATTTATGTCAATAAGACCTTCCAATAAATCCTCAAGACGGGTTTCACCATACAGATCATTTCCATACTGGCTGGTATCCTGGGCAATGAGATTAATCTCTTTTACCCCTCTCTCCGCCATCTCCTCAGCTTCCTCTATCAAAGATTTCAGTCTGCGGCTGCGGAAGGGCCCCCTTAGACCGGGTATGAGGCAGTATGTACATCTATGAGAGCACCCTTCAGCAATCCTGAGATAAGCGGTGTAAAAAGGTGTTGACTGGACCTTAGGGAGATGGTGGTCTGCTAAGAAGGTGGGTTTGCCGATAAGAAACGGGACTGGGGCGTTTTCATTATCATTCAAGAGGATGTCTGCCACACGCCGGATTTCTCCCGTACCAAGCCACCCATCCACTTCAGGGATCTCCTTAACGAGTTTATACCCATAGCGCTGAACAAAGCATCCTGCCACCACAAGTCTCTTTAATTTGCCTTCATCCTTAAGACGTGCTGTTTCTAAGATAGTCTCAATTGCCTCTTCTACAGCGCTCTGGAGAAAACCGCAGGTGTTGATAAGGGCAAATTCAGCATCTTCTATTCTGGATGCCAGACCAAACCCTTGAGAATCAAGGATCCCAAGCATATGCTCGCTGTCCACCAGGTTCTTGGCGCAACCGAGACTGATCAAAAAAACTTTACCATTTTTTCTCATGTAAATTTCTAACCTTCTGACATATTTGTATCAGACTGCATATTATCAACAAAAGGTCAAAATCTCAACACTTCTGGTAAACCGGCCAGGATGTACAACCTCGGGATTTTTTATTGACACCGGGAATCAGGGTTTGTAAAAAACGGGTGTCAAGTAAATGCGATAGGATAATTATCAACAACTTTTCAGATAAAGTGAGGAAAAAATGGATATCACCGAACCGAAGATAACATTAGACGAAATACTGATCCTTCCGGATGACAACTTCAACCCTGACAATGTCTGCATTATAACCGGTGCGGGAATGGGTATAGGCCGGGCCACTGCAATAGCGGCCGCGGCCAATGGTCTGACAGCGGTTGGACTCGACATCAATGAAGAGGAATGTGAAAAGACAGTTGAGATGGTCCATGAACTGGGCGGAAAGATGGTCTTCATCAAGACCGATCTCACACGCGATGAAGATATAGAGCAAGCTGTGGCCGAGGCATCAAAAGTCGGCTTCATCAAGTATCTCGTCAATATCGCCGGGATCCAGCACATCGATTCGATCGAAAATTTCCCCATGGAAAAATACGATCTCATGCAGAGGCTGATGCTGCGAGCGCCGTTCTATCTTTCGAAATTGACAATCCCGCACATGAGGAAAAGCAGTGATGGGACGGGCGGCATTGGCAATATGGCCTCCATTCACGGGCATATATGCACACTGAATAAGACGGCATATAATATTATGAAATTCGGTTTGAGGGCCCTGAGCCAGTCTGTCTCGGCCGAGGGTGATGGAAAAATCCGTTCCTTTACAGTCAGTACCGGTTTTGTCAAAACAGCCTTGGCCCTGAACCAGATCCCTGCACAGGCAAAGCAACGGGGTATTACCCCCGAAGAGGTAGTTCGGGACGTCATGATGGGGGACTCGCGCATAAAGGAAATGATGTCTCCCATCGAAGTAGCCAATCTCTTCCTCCTGGGTTTTTCGCGTTTCGGGAAATACCTCGTCGGGGGAGATCTTCTGTTTGACGGGGGCATGGTACTTACCTATGCAGAAAAAAAAGCGGTCAAACAGAAATCTGAAGTGTAAGGTCAAAAAGATCCGGAACCAGAAAACAGATCTTAGCGCAGCTCTTCAAATTTTGTGGTCCATCAACCGTTGATAAACTCGTAAAAAGTCGCTGACCCGTTTTCGTCATTCCCGCGTACGCGGGAATCCAGGGAAATCAACCGCTTATAGACTCCCGCGTTCGCTGGAGTGACGGCCTTGGAGACTTTTTGCCAGGCCATCAACCGTTTGGCCAGGGCGTAATGAGTTATCCAAATTCATTCTTATAACTTCATTGGCATTGACGCAACATTGAGGAATCTTCTCCAAAATTGTTAAACTGTTTCGGAAACTATGAGGCTTTGACCATGGAGAAAGAAATAAGAGTTGAAAAACCCTGGGTATATTTCCACACGCAGCAGGTATAGCAAGTGCCGCATTGGGAAGCATGTTTTCAATTGTGTCAGGGGTGTGTTCCGGGGTTGCAGGTTTATTGGAATCCCATTCGTTAATGCCTGTCAGTGTGACTTTCCTTGTGCTCACCCTTCTGAGCTTTATGTTTTTTAAAGGTGTGTTGTCTCGCGCTAAATAATGTCTTGATGGCCTTGAGCCAGTCTGTCTCGGTCTGAGCCCTTCCGCTTTGCGGGTGTAGCTCTTAGTACTAAAGAACCACGTCCAAGGGGCCCACATCCTCGAAACGGGCGGGCAGCCATTGAGGATTGTCGTCCTTGTCCAGGAGACGTGCGCGAACCCCTTCCACGAAATCGTGATGGGTCAGCATGAACCGGGCTGCCTTAATGTCTGTCTCATAGACCGATTTCATGGGCTGATGTTCGTTGTGACGCAGCAGGTCCAGCGTCAGGACAACGCCGGTGGGCGAGCGTTCCGAAAGACTGGCGAAAACACCATCACACAAGGTCCCCTGAATACTGCACTGGCGGAGATTGTTCAGCAATTCATAAACTGATGTTTTCCCTTCAAAATATGCTCTAACCCATTGATCCATATCGGTATTTGTGGGAATGTCAATTTCAGTGACCGGTTCCAGCAAAGCCCGGATCTCTTTCGTTGCCCGGTCTTTTTCAAGCGGCAGGCCGGGCCCGGCCCGTTCAATGACACCGATCGCCTCATCCAGTTGTACGGATGGGATCAGACAGTCGGCAAAGCCCAGGCGCACGCATTCGGTGCCCCTAATCTCATATCCCGTCAAACCCAGAAACTCCGGAAACCCGGGAGGGCATTTTGCAAACATCCATCCGGTAGCGCCCACGTCGGGGAAAAATCCGATCCGGGTCTCGGGCATGGCCATTCGGGTCTGCTCCGTTGCCAGCACCAGGTCTGCTCCGGCAGCCAGCCCGAGACCGCCTCCCATGGTAATGCCGTGGACTATTACGACCACAGGTTTGGGGAATCTGCGGACTAACAGATCCAGGTCGTACTCTTCATGCAGAAACCGCAAGGCTCGGTCCACGTCTCTGTCCCGAACTGCCTGCGACATGAATTTGATATCGCCGCCCGCGCAAAAGGCCTGTCCTCCGGAGCCGCGAAACAGAATCAACCGCACGTCATCCGATGCAGCCGCATCATCCATGGCCCGCCGGATCCCCCTAACCGTCTCCAGGTTCAGGGTGTTCAAGTCTTTGGGCCGGTCCAGGGTGATGGTCATGACAAAGCCTTTCCGCTTCACCCGAAGTGAATTCTCGGAAACGTTTTCCGGGGCCTCAGGATTCATCTATTTCCCCCTGTATCCGGTACCGGGGCCGAAGCATCTGGGATGCGTTGATATCCACAGCAATTACTCCGGGTGCATGCTCATTGATAATTTCAGCACATCCCTTTCCCCGGGCTGTTTAATGATTTCCAGGGTCCGTCGAGTGCGAATGCTTTGAGACTCAACTCGTCAAATGTTATTTGACCATAACACTGTGCGATTCCTTCCCTTTCTTTTTGCTTCAAATACAACTCCTTTCATCGCATTCCCCCCCCTATATGGATCTCTAATCCATCATAAATTTATGGTCTTGTAAAAAGGCAAGAAGTTCAAGATGGATATGTTAAAATAATATGGTCTTCTATGAAACGCAACGATAAATTTAATCCAGGCTTATGGAAGATCAGCAGAGAGGGGTACGGTGCTGCAACTCTGTGGGCACAGGGCACAGTATCTTTTTTTCAACACAGACATATTTCCCCCTCTCAAGATAGTTTCATCCATAAATGTCCATTTTCAGCAGCCTGTACCACTGGATTCTAACATTCACCCTGAGGATTAATTCCTCATATGTCTAATGTGTTGAAATCTAAACTTGTTCTGGAACCGCAGAGTGCTGAATAAGGAATATTAAAATTCGATTCGGGGAATCCTCTATTTGACTTAAAGCCTGAATTCCAGTATGATTTTTCTTTTTGGAAAAGTCATCTGAAACTTATGACTTGAGACATTGGCGCCAAGGATTTGTGCCCATTAATTACAAACGAATGTCCGATGAAAAGGAAAATCGAACAGGAGGAAGAGATGGAACTGGAAGGAAAAAAGATCATTATCCTGGTTGAAGAGATGTTCAATGACCTCGAATTCTGGTATCCCTATTACAGGCTTAAGGAGGCGGGGGCCCATGTGGTAGTGGTGGGATCAGGCAGCGCCGAAGCATACTCCGGCAAATCAGGAACTAAGGCAAAGGCGGATGCCGCTGCCGATCAGATTTCAGCCTCGGAATTTGATGGCATCATCATCCCGGGTGGATATGCGCCTGATCTCATGAGGCGTTATCCGGAGATGGTCAAACTGGTAAAAGAACTGTTTGAGGCACAGAAAGTGGTGGCGGCCATCTGCCACGCCGGCTGGATGCTGGCGTCGGCCCGGATACTGGAAGGCCGCAAGGTGACTTCGTTTTTTGCAATCAAGGATGACTTGATTAATGCAGGGGCAAACTGGGTTGACGAGGAAGTGGTAATAGACGGAAAACTGATCACAAGCAGGAAGCCGGATGATCTTCCTGCCTTTATGAGAGCGGTTATCAAAGAGTTCTGATTTCCAGCACAGAAGGAGTCAAAGATGAAAGAATTCTTCCCTGAAATTCAAGATAGAATTCCCTATGAAGGGGCAGACTCAAAAAACCCCTTGGCTTTCAAGTATTATGAACCGAACCGAATGGTCGGACAAAAATCTATGGAAGATCATTTAAGATTCTCCGTGGCTTACTGGCATACCTTCAAGGCCACAGGTGTTGATCCTTTCGGGGCCGCAACTTTTGACAGGCCCTGGAACCGGGGGACAACGCCAATGGAGCAAGCCGAGAATACGTTGCGGGCCGCCTTCGAATTCTTTCAGAAACTTGGGGTTCCCTATTACTGTTTCCACGATCGGGATTTGGCCCCGGAGGTGGAAACATTCGCGGAATCCTGCAAGAACCTTGAATCGATGGTTGAAAAGGCCAAACAACTACAAGAGGACACAGGAATTAAACTCCTTTGGGGAACTGCAAATCTTTTTGGTCATCCGCGCTATTCGCACGGCGCAGCAACTAACCCGGATGCCCACGTATTTGCCTATGCGGCTGCCCAGGTGAAACACGCCATTGCAGCGACTATGGAGCTTGGCGGAGCAAACTATGTCTTTTGGGGTGGCCGGGAAGGGTATGAGACGCTGTTTAACACGGACATGAAAAGGGAGCACGAGCAATTGGCCCGATTTTTTCATATGGCTGTGGATTATGCCAAACAGATAGGGTTTGACGGGCAGTTTCTGATCGAGCCAAAGCCAAAGGAGCCCACTAAACATCAGTACGATTTCGATGCCGCTACCGTTTTGGGTTTCCTTGGCGCCTATGATCTGTTGGACCATTTCAAGTTGAACATCGAAGCGAATCATGCGACCCTGGCAGGACATTCCTTTGAACACGATTTGACGCTCGCCTCCATGAACGGCAAACTGGGAAGTATCGACGCTAATGTAGGCGACACACTCTTGGGTTGGGATACGGACCAATTCCCCACTGACCCGGCTATGTGTGCCAAGGCCATGTTGATTGTGCTGGCCCAGGGTGGCCTCGGAAAGGGAGGTTTAAACTTCGATGCAAAACCACGGAGAGGGTCCTTCGACCCGATCGATCTATTCTACGCCCATATCAGCGGGATGGATGCCTTTGCCCGCGGCCTGTTGGCTGCCCAGCAAATCATGGACGATGGTCTCCTTGATAAGTTCATCGAAGAGCGTTATGCCAGCTACTCAGGAAGCATCGGAAAGCAGATCATGTCGGGAGAGGCGACTTTTGAATCTCTTGAGGGATCGATCATGGAAAAAGGCGAGCCATCCCTTGAAAGCGGCAGACAGGAGATGCTGGAGAGCATTTTCATGTCTTATTTTTGAGTGAGCCCTTAGGATCTACCATGCAAGGAGACCAGCTTTTTTTAGGAATTGACAGCGGCACCCAGGGGACAAAGACCGTTGTGTTCAGTCCTGGGCAGGGAAAAATCATAGCCGAGGCATTCGCTGCACATGATATCATTGAAAACAACACCGGTCGACGGGAGCAGGATCCAAAATGGTGGATAGACGCTTGCACCAGGGTGCTCCATGAAGTCTTGCAGACTGAAGGTGTTGTTAGGGATCGGGTTTGTGCCATCGGAGTCTCCGGCCAACAGCACGGGTTTGTGCCCCTGGATGACCGAGGAGAGGTGATTCGCCCGGCAAAACTGTGGTGTGATACGGAGACTACACCACAATGCGATGAGATCACTGAAAAAGTAGGGGGCCGGGAAAAGGTCATTGAGCTCATCGGGAATTCAGTTGCTGCAGGATTTACCGCTTCTAAAATCCTTTGGATGAAACAGCACGAACCGGAAAATTATGATCATCTAAAAACAATCCTGCTCCCCCATGATTATATCAACTACTGGCTGACGGGGGAAAAGAAATCAGAATTTGGAGATGCTTCAGGCACCGCCTATTTTGATGTAAGAACAAGATCATGGTCTACAACTATCCTTGAGGCCATCGATGATTCAGGGAAACTGGCCCGCTGCCTGCCTGAACTGATATCGTCCGACATCCCGGTGGGGACGATTAGATCCTCCATTGCCGAACGTTTCCAGCTATCGCCCGATGTTCTTGTCTCTTCCGGAGGGGGGGACAACATGGTGGCTGCCATCGGAACAGGGAACGTTAGTCCCGGTATAATTACCATGAGTCTCGGGACCTCCGGAACCATTTACTCCTTCACAAACCATCCGGTTGTTGACCCAAATGGGGAACTGGCTGCCTTCTGTTCCAGCAGCGGTGGATGGCTGCCACTGGCATGTACGATGAATGTGACTGTTGCAACCGAACTCACAAGAGCAGTGCTCGGTCTTAATCTGAAGGATCTGAATGAAAAGGTTTCATCAGCACCCATTGGCTCCGGAGGAATTATTTTGCTCCCCTATTTCAATGGGGAGCGGACACCCTCATTGCCGAAAGCCAAGGCCTCTTTTTTCGGTCTGACGAGCACAAACTATACCCCGGAGAACCTTTGTCGTGCTTCCATGGAGGGCGCAACACTGGGATTGCGCTACGGGCTTGAAGTGCTAATTAAGCAGGGAATAGACCCCACGGAAATCCGTCTTGTGGGCGGTGGTGCCAAGAGCCGGGTCTGGCGTCAGATGGTGGCAGATATATTTGATTGCCCAGTGATCTGTCCGAAATCTGACGAGGCGGGAGCGGTGGGAGCTGCGCTCCAGGCCATGTGGTGTTATCTCAACGAAAAGGAAGGTGGTGCTTCTCTAAAGGAACTTACGGATGATTTTATTTCATTAGATGAATCCACAAGGTCTCAACCAGAGACTTCCAATGTTTCTCAATATGCCGATATTTATCAACGCTATATGGAAATAAATAATGAGATGAAATCCTTGTTTGAAGGTAAGTAACGAAGATTCATTGCTAATATGATTTTAGCAATATGGCGGATAGCATTTACAGAAAGGAGAAGATATGGGACTCAGCAGAAAACTAAAAATGGGTATGGTAGGCGGAGGAAATGATGCGTTTATTGGCGGTGTTCATCGAAGTGCCGCATTGATGGACGGGCAGATTGACTTTGTTGCCGGTGCCCTTTCCTCCAGTCCTGAAAAAGCCAAGGAGTCTGCATGCACTCTCTTTCTTCCGGAGGAAAGATCATATGGTACCTGGCAGGAGATGTTGGAAAAAGAGTCTAAATTGCCCGAAGGAGAAAAAATCGATTTCGTTTCCATCGTTACCCCCAACCATATGCACTTTCCTGTAGCTAAAGCCTTTGCTGAGGCTGGGATTCATGTTATTTGCGATAAACCGATGACCTATTCACTTGCGCAGGCAAAAGAGCTTGTTCAAGTTGTCAGCAAATCCGGAATTGTCTTTGCCCTGACCCATAATTATATCGGTTATCCTATGGTAAAACAGGCGCGTCATATGGTCAGGAGCGGTGAAATCGGTGATATTTTAAAATTTGTCGTTGAATATCCCCAGGGATGGCTGCTGACACCCCTTGAAAAAGAAGATCAAAAGCAGGCATGCTGGAGAACAGACCCCGAACAGTCAGGAGTTTCAAATTGCATGGGCGACATAGGCTCTCACTGCGAGAATTTAGCCCACTATATAGGAGGTCTTGAGATAAAAGAGATGTGTGCTGATCTAAAAAGCATCCTGGATCGCCCCCTCGATAATGACGGAAATATACTGCTTCACCTTGAGAATGATGCCTGTGGAATCCTTTATGCCTCCCAGTTCTCGGCCGGAGATGAAAACAATTTAAATATTCGTGTATACGGAACTGAAGGAGCCCTGGAATGGCACCAGGAGGACCCGAATGATCTATGGTTCAGGACCAATGATGGGCCCGCACAGCTTTATAGAAGGGGGAACGGTTATCTATGTGAGGCTGCCCAAAGGGCAACACGTCTTCCGCCTGGTCACCCTGAGGCCTTTATTGAGGCCTTTGCCAATATCTATGTCAATGCGACCGATACCATCCGGGCAAGGCTGCTCGGTAATGAGCCCACAGAGTTGGAACTGGATTTTGCTACCGTTATTGACGGGGCCAGAGGAATGGCCTTTATCGAATCTGCAGTAGAGAGCAGCAAAAGCGATCAGAAATGGTATGCCATGAAAAGTTATCGATGATTTTCTAACCAATCTAAAAGGAGGTATAATAATGGCGAGACCAGTAACCTTGTTCACCGGCCAGTGGGCGGATCTTCCACTGACCGAATTAGCTGAAAAAGCAAGCGGGTGGGGATATGATGGACTTGAATTGGCCTGCTGGGGGGATCATTTTGACCCTGCAACAGGTGCTGTAGACCCTGCCTACTGTGAAAACCAGAAAAGAATTCTTGAGGAAAACAAGCTAAATGTATATGCCGTTTCTCATCACCTTGCCGGACAGCTGGTCTGTGATCTCAACAATGATGTCAGGTCCGATGCCTTTGCCCCCCAGGACTGTGCAGGCGATGCGGAGAAGAAAAGGGCCTGGGCAGTGGAAACCATGAAACAGACTGCCATCGCGGCCAAAAATATGGGCTTAAACGTCGTGAACGGATTTACTGGATCTTCCATATGGCATCTTATCTATTCTTTTCCACCGCTGGGCGAGAACCAGATTGAAGATGGGTTTAAATATTTCAGTGACATGTGGAATCCGATCCTCGATGTTTTTGACGAGAACGGGGTTAAGTTTGCTCTGGAAGTCCACCCTACCGAGATCGCCTTTGACATCATTACGGCTGAGCGTGCTCTTGAAGCCATAGGACGGAGGGAGGCTTTTGGTTTCAATTTTGATCCGAGCCATCTGCTGTGGCAGGGGGTTGATCCTGAAAAATTCATACGAACCTTTCCTGATCGTATCTACCATGTCCACATGAAGGACGCGACGGTGAATCTTGACGGCACCTCCGGTATTCTCAGCAGCTGCTTAGATTTTGGTCAGCCGGGACGCGGATGGGATTTTCGATCTCTCGGTAGGGGTCAGGTTAATTTTGAAGAAATTATTCGGGCATTAAATGAAATAGCATATGATGGACCGCTTTCGGTGGAGTGGGAAGACGCTGCCATGGATCGTGAAGCCGGGGCGCAGGAGGCAGTTGATTTTGTAAAAGAGATAGATTTTCCGCCTTCCAGTCGTGGGTTCGACGATGCTTTTGCCACAGAATAGAAAAGGTCTCACGCAAAGGCGCAAAGCCGCAAAGGGCTAAAAACTCAAAGCAAGAGATACAACGGAAAGCATTTCTGCCGTTTTTGGTAACTGTTCAAATTCCTCGGCATAAATCATGCGAAAACATGATGTGATTTGAACAATAGGTCCTAAATCGAATTTTGACTGAAATCCTTTTCGCAACGTCAGGCTGTGTCCCAACCATTGCGGATCAATGTGAAGCCGTCTTTCCAGACTTCATCGAGAGATGGTGATAAATCCCTCCAGATCATGGTCGCGGCAGCGAGTTGCGGCAAGGCGCGACTAAACGCTTCGATGGTAAACCACCCGTTGTATCCGACTGATTTCAATTCCCGAAATACTGAGGTCCAGTCGATGTGGCCTTTGCCGGGAGTGCCTCGGTCATTTTCAGAAATATGAACATGGTTGATCCATTGGGCGGACGGACCAATACAGTCGGTAACATGCTTTTCTTCAAGATTGGCATGGAATGTATCATACATACCGCTGATTGCAGGGTGGTTGACTTTTGTCAAATACGCACAGAGGTCTGCCATGGTGTTGACAAAATAACATTCAAAACGATTGATCGCTTCCATATTCACTGTAATACCCGCACTCTGCGCATAATCACCCACCTGGCGGTGAAATTTTACGGCATGATCCACCTCTTTTTCTGTAGGGCCGGTTCCGCTGAAATACCCTAAGGGCTGGTGGAGGGGGCCGCATAGTTGATCTGCACCCAAAGCAGCAGTGCAGTCAAGGCTCCATTTGAGATAATCCAGACCTTTTTGCCGACTGTCGGGGTTATCCGAAAGCGGGTTCATCTCGACTTCCGGAATAATTGTCAGGGCGGTGCACTCAAGACCCATATCATCAAGCGTTTTCTTTAAACTGCTGTAATGTGATGGATCTCCTTCCAATACCGGTATTTGAACACCGTCATACCCCTGTTCTTTAAGGGCGGCCATAATCGGGTGGTGCTCTTCCGTGACGTGCCCTGTCCACAGAAACATATTAAAACCAATTTTCATGTTTACCTCCTTCGCATTTCAATAATGTTGGAATTTAAAATTGATGAATTCGTAAAAAGTCACTCACCTGTTTTTGTCATTCCCGCGAACGCGGGAATCCAGGGCCTTGGAGACTTTTTACGAGACCATCAAAATTACGCCCATTTTCATAATTATGATGAGAGATTCATTGTTTAATCCCGCAAAATTCTTTCCGGATAAAGATTTTTGAGTTGTTAAACATAAAATGTTGTGGTTATATATGCAACAGAAAAACCGAACAGCATCAGTTAATTACGCATCTGCAGACAATCGCAAAATACAAATGAAAAGAAACGGGCTCAATTTGCAGGAGAATTAAAAGAGGAGAGACTCATGGATAGAACAATCCGGCTTACCGTTGGACAGGCAGTGGCTCTATTTTTACAAAATCAATGGACCGAACGTGATGGAATAGAACAGCGGCTTATTCCTAAAGCCTGCGGAATATACGGTCACGGCAATTTGTCGGGTCTGGGGCAGGGTTTTGTCGAATGCGGCGAGGAGATAGAATTTCACCAGCCCTTTCACGAGCAGAGCATGGTGCATATGGCTGTAGGGTATGCCCGGGCCAAAAGGCGTCTTTCAACCATGGCATGTACGTCTTCGATCGGGCCGGGAACAGCCAACATGTACACCGGGGCAGCCGGCGCCACCATCACCAAGATTCCTGTCCTGCTTCTGCCCTCCGATCATTACGGTACGCGGCGCCAGGGAATCGTGATGCAGCAGCTTGAACATGCGATCGAATATGATTTCAGCATTGCCGATGGATTGCGGCCGGTCAGCGTTTTTTTCGATAAAATTGTGCGCCCCGAACAGCTTGCGGCTTCGCTCATGGAAGCGACGCGCGTCCTGACAAGCCCTGATGAAGCCGGTGCGGTAACCCTTTCAATCTGCCAGGGGGTTCAAGGCGAAGCCGGTGACTTTCCCGTCAAATTGTTTGAAAAGCGTGTCTGGCATGTGGATCGGCGACCCCCTGCGGATGCACAGGTGGCCAGGGTTGTGCAGTTGCTCAAGGATGCAAGCAAACCGCTGATCATCAGTGGAGGAGGGGTATATTATTCTGAAGCGGAAGCCGAGCTGCGCAGTTTTGCGGAGGCTTTTGGTATTCCTGTAGTGGAAACCATTGCGGGGCGGAGTACAATGGGTGATGCTCTGCCGATGGCGGTCGGCGGTATGGGGGTGGCAGGCAATTCCGCGGCGAACACCCTTGCCGAACAAGCTGATCTGGTGCTTGCCATCGGGACACGTATGTTAGACGTTTCGACCTGTGCTCAGACAGCCTTTCAAAACCCGGATGTACGATTTGCTTCCATCAATATTCTGGGTAAGGACGCCTTTAAATTTGCTGCTGAACCGATTCTTGCCGACGCAAGGGAAGGGATCTCGAAACTGGCTGCAGCCGCTGAAGAAATCGGGGTCACACCCAATGAGCAGTGGATTGCAACAACGGAAAAGGTGAAAAAAGAATGGCACGATCTGGCTTTGCCGACCCTCATCGTAAAGGACGGAGAGCCCATGACCCAGGCCCAGGCGCTGAAAATCGTAAATGATACGATCCCTGAAAACTCTTATGTGGTGGCTGTGGCGGGAAGCCTGCCCGGTGATGTGCACAAGCTCTGGGATACCAGGGGCGATAAAAAATGCCATCTGGATTTCGGGTACTCCTGCATGACCTACGAAATCCCGGGGGGCATCGGTCTTTGCATGGCGGGTGAAAAAAACGTTTTCGTATGTATTGGAGACGGTACCTACCTGATGAATCCCAGCGATTTGATTGTCGCCGCCCGGGAAGGGATCAATATGACCGTGTGTGTGTTTGTCAATCATGGATACCAGATTATCAGGGAATTACAGGTCGCGACTACCGGCAGCGGCTTTGATGTGGAGTTCCGCGAGCGGGACGAACAGGGGCAAAGCAAAGGCGATTTTATCGCAATTGATTTTGCAAAACATGCCGAAAGCCTCGGCGCTAAGGTCCATAAGGCTTCCACAGGGGAAGAGTTGGGCTTATCTCTCAACCAGGCGAAAAGCGAGGAGGGCCTTTCCGTCGTCGTCATTGAAGTGGATCCTTATGAAATGTCTGTTGGAACCAAAAACAGCTTCTGGGATATTGCACCGCCAATGGTGTCCAAGGATCCGGAGGTGAAAGAACTCAGACGTTCTTATGAGGAACAGCGTGATGGGATCCAGCGATATTATCTGTAACCAAAAAGAGGCGCTACCGAAGGGTTCAACTTTTTGGAAATAATGGGTCAAAGCCCGACCCGGTCTAGTCCATGAGAGTGAAGCTATTTGTTCGCGACTAATACTTTAAACCATTCAAAATCTGGAACGGCTTTGATATTAATAGTATTAAAATTTGCCTTTTGACATATCTTTTCCCATTGTGTAAAACTCACACAATATTCCCCATCGTTTAAAATATGTTTTTTACCATTATCATACATCCTGCTAAAAGCATTGACACCACCTTCTTCAAGTGCGAGAGAAAACTCTATTTTCAGATATTCCATGATTCTCATTAATCGTTTTGGATCTCTTATATCACCAGTAGTGTCCAAATCAATTTCTCCAATGATAAGTCTGCCACCAATTTTGAGCATTTTATAAATTTTTTTGATCATTGTATACTTGTCTTTGATATGATGTAATGTGAACGTGCTGGAAATAATATCGAACTGTTTTTCTCCAAACTCCATATTTTCTAAATCTTCATGCTTATATACAATTTTTCCATTAAGACCAAAATTATTTATTTTACCTTCAAATACGTCAAGCATTTCTTGAGAACTATCAACTCCTGTGATATGGCAATTACTTTTTTGTAAGAATTTTAAGGCTAATAGCCCTGTACCACATCCGATATCAAGTATATTGTCATTGTCTTTGACATATGATGATTCAACGACTAGGTCTAATAAATTGTGATGCCTTTCTACTTTACCGATTGTTTCATCATATTCGGCCGCCCAATCTCCAAACCAGTTATCTTTAGCTTTGTCATCATCCATCTATAAAACTCCTTTTAACGTGGTTGGCTTTTTGCCTTCATTTAGGGGTCGATCAATTAACCCTCATCTTTTCGAGGGAGAATCTTACTTGTATGAAACTTCTGTGTCACATGTGTCAAAATTATGAAAGCTGCTGGAACAAGATATGTCTTTTCAGGCGATCTGGAAAGTTGCGGTGTTGCAACAGCATCCCGGTGTTCGGGTGAATCTGAAGCATCATAGAACCAAGCGCTGCGGTTGATGGAACCTGGTAGAGACGAAGATCAAGGTCCGTTTTTATCTTGGGCAAAAGTTGAAAGGTACATCGGTATAAAGGAGCCGAAAGCTCAGCGAGTTGTATGCGCGTATCACATGCCCCATCTTAATGCGGCGGTATGCACGGGGCTGTCCCAATGATGAAGGATTTTGTCGTCAAGTTTACATAGGGTTATGGATGCGCCTGCCATCTCAAGCGATGTGGTATAATTGCCCACAAGGGAACGACTGATTTTTACTTTATTCTTTTCCAATTCTTTTGCGGCGCTGTTAAAAAGTAGATACAGCTCCATTAAGGGCGTTCCGCCAAACCCGTTGACATGTAACAATACCTCAGCGTTATTATCGGGTTTAAGATCTTCCAATATGGTGTCTACCAGGTCTCGGGTAATTTCATCCGCACTCTTTGTTTTCTCCCTTTTTCTGCCGGGCTCTCCATGAATACCCACACCGATTTCCATTTCATCAGGGGCGATTTCGAATGTAGGCTTACCTGCGGCAGGCACAGTGCAGCTTGTAAAGGCAACGCCCATGGAAGCCGTCATTTTATTTACATGATCTCCCAATTCCTTACATTCGGCAAGTGATATACCGGCTTCAGCAGCACTCCCCACGATTTTTTCAACGATCATTGTTCCGGCCACGCCTCTGCGTCCCGTCGTAAACGACGAGTCTTCCACTGCAACATCATCATTTACAAGAACGGTCATATTTTCGATTCCAAGCATTTCTGAGGCCATTTCAAAATTCATGAGATCACCGGAATAATTTTTGACGATAAATAAAGTACCGCCGCCATTATCCACTGCCTGTGAAGCCGAAATCATTTGATCGGGGGTGGGGGAAGTAAATACCTGTCCGGGACAAGCCGCATCCAGCATGCCATAGCCAACAAAACCGCCATGAAGCGGTTCGTGGCCTGATCCTCCTCCCGATATGAGGGAGACTTTGCCTTCTTTCGATTTATCTGCCCTTATAATAAAATTAGGGTTTAAGTGAATTTTAAGGATATCGCTATGTGCTAAACCAAACCCGGTCAAACTTTCGGTAAGAACATCATCCACGTTATTGATGAATTTTTTCATTTGGATTCCCCCCGATTAATCAGGTAATTGCAGATCGTAAAAATAATCAGCTGACAGGATTTTGCCCCCGGGTCGATGTGCCCCTTTGCTCTCTCTCCCAGATAAGAGGCTCTCCCTTTGGTTGCTGCGATATCTTTGGTAGACAGCATACCGCGTTCTGCCTCGGCCATCAACTGGCCTAACATCTCATTTTTTGACAAATTGTCTGTTTCAACGAGTTCGCTGAATAGGTTTGAGACCGGTATCAGGACGTCCATCATGGTTTTGTCCCCTACGTCCGCTTTTCCCCTTTGCTTGACTAATTCGACGCCGGAAGAAAACATTTTGGCAATCGTCTTGCTGTTATGAATATCATCTGAACCCGGGACTTTGGCCATGCCCATGAACATACTTGCAAATAAAGGACCTGCTGCACCACCGATGGAGGCCAATAATGTCATTCCGATCTTATTCAGGGCATCCGCGGGTTTTAAAGAACCCAATTCTTCTTCTATTTCAAGAATTGCTTTCATGCCCCTTCTCATATTAATCACATGATCGCCATCTCCAATAGCCTGATCTAGTTTTTCAATTTCAGAGGCATTGGCTTCATACGCCTTTTGCACTTCCTTTATTATTTGGATGATCATTTCACTGCTCATAAATACACCCTCTGAGATTCCTTATCAAAAAACAGCATATCATCTTTCCGGATAGTAATCTTTATATCCTTATCTGATTTTGAAATGGACTCCGGTTTCACAACCGCCCGTATTATTTCACCCATAAAGCTCATTGAAACTATCTCTTCGACCCCGAGATTCTGTATGGTTTCGATCCGCGCATCCAAGGTACCCTTAGAATTCAATGACACCTTTTCAGGCCGAAAAGCGGTATATTCAACATTGGCAGGAAGTTCCATATTTAGTAACCTGGATGGAATCACATTTATCTTGGGTGAACCCAGTTTGGTGGCCACATAGACGGAGTTGGGATCATTATATATCTTTTCGGGTGGATCAATTTGTATGAGCGTCCCCTCCTTTATAATGCCAATTCGATCGGCCATAGTCGTGGCTTCAACATGATCGTGGGTTACAAACAGCAGAGTGGCTCCAAGCTGGACCTGAATATTTTTTAATTCCAGCCTCAGTTCTTCCCTTAGCTTGGCGTCAAGTGAAGATAGAGGCTCGTCCATCAAAAAAATATTGGGTTCTCTGACCAAAGCCCTTCCGAGTGCGACCCTCTGCATTTCTCCACCGGAAAGATGTGTTGCCTTGTTTTTTAATTTATCTTCAATATGCAGGGTTTTTGCAATATCACGAACAGTTTTGTCAATCTGATCTTTGCTTAAAGATCTTAATGGTGATCTGAGAGGAAACGCCAGATTATTATAGACCGTATAATTCGGGTATAAAGAGTATTGCTGAAATACAAAGGCAACATCTCTTTTGGCCGGCTGGGCTTGGGTTACGTCTTCATTGCCTATAAAGATCTTGCCCTCGTCGGCCTGTTCCAAACCTGCTATCAATCTTAAGGTTGTCGTTTTACCTGCGCCTGTGGGGCCTAACAAAACTACAAATTCACCGTCGTTGACAGTAAACGAAAGATTGGAAACGGCATTTATCTCCCCAAATTGTTTCGATACGTTTTCTATTTTGACTTCAGACATTTACACTCTTCAATCTTCAATTGATGAATTGACTTTTTATTGCAGTTTCGTCATCCCCGTTAAAAATAATAATGCTGTTAGAATCAAATTCCAAACCAACATTATCACCAAATTTTGCATTAATTACACTTGGAGCCCTTACTTTGATCCTTCCGAATTCGGTGTCAACGGTTATAATTTTGTTGGCGCCAAGATACTCAACGCCATATACTTTACCCCTGATATCACCTTTGTTTACTATCTTTATGTTTTCCGGCCGTATTCCCAGATAGTTAAAATCGATATTGCTGTCTTCATGACATTCGGGGATGGTTAGATTTGAACCGTTTATTTTCACGGATGTACTCCCCTTTTGCACAAAGGCATTAACGTCAATAAAATTCATTGCAGGGCTTCCGATAAAACTCCCTACGAATTTTGCGCGTGGTTTATTGTAGATGGTCAACGGATCATCTGCCTGAAGCATAACGCCCTTATCCATAATCCCGATCCGGTCCCCCATGGCCATGGCTTCATTCTGGTCATGTGTGACATAAACGGTTGTTGCGTCAATATCATTATGCATTTTTTTGAGTTCAAAAGACATGGATTCTCTGAATTCGGCATCTAACGATCCGAGAGGTTCGTCCATTAGAAAGGCTTTCGGTCTCCGGATAATTGCCCTTCCCAGGGCAACTCTCTGTTTGTCCCCACCCGATAAAGCAGAGACTTTTGATTTCAATAGATTGTCAAGATGCAGTAATTTCCCAACTTCCCGGACCCTTTTCCTGATTTCGGATCTACCTGTTCCCTGGGTTTTCAAAGGGAAACCAATGTTTTTTTCCACATTCATGTGTGGGTATAGAGCAAACATTTGAAATACAAAAGCTATATTTCTTTGAGATGCCCGCAAAAAGGTTATGTCTTCCGTGTCTAAAAATATTTTCCCATGCGTTGGAAACTCCAGGCCGGCTATCATCCGCAAGGTCGTTGTTTTCCCACATCCCGACGGCCCAAGCAACACGAAAAAATCCCCATTTCTGATTGTGAGACTGGAGTTGGTTACGGCTACAAAATCCCCAAACTGCTTCTTTAAATCCTCTATTACAATCTCAGCCATAATAACTCGCTTTATTCCGGAAAATGACTCACGACAATGAATGCAATTGTGCCAAACAATATGAACTTGAAAGAATGGGAGTACACCAACAAAGAAAATGGTTGCATGAACATGAAAACCCCCAAACCGATAATTAATGATGCAATATTTTCTAATGAATTCCTGCCCAGTATATTAAACCCGCGGTCCTTTGTAGTTTTCATCGTTTAACAGCTCCAAACGTGATGCCTCGTAACAAGTGTTTCTTTAATAAAACCGTAAAGACAACCACCGGCAGCAAAAATATCATGGTAGCCGCTGAGATGGCCGGCCAATCCAGGCCTCCCTCCCCGATGATTGTCGGAATGAAAGGGGGCAGCGTCTGTGCTTCTCTGAACGTAAGCAAAATGGCGAAGGCGTATTCATTCCAAGCGAAAATCAAACAGAAAATGGCAGTGGCGGCAATACCGGTTGCCGCCTGGGGTAAAATGATTTTAAAAAAGGCGCTCATCCTTGAGTAACCGTCCACCATAGCCGCGTCCTCATATTCCTTTGGGATTTCATCTATAAAACCCTTCAATAACCATACCGACAGGCTTAGATTCACGACGGTATAAAGCATAATCATCCCGAGATGTGAATCACTTAAGCCAAGTTTCCTGTACATTAAAAAGATCGGAACCGCTGCTGCAATGGGAGGGAACATGCGTGTTGACAGGACAAAAAACAGAAGGTCGTTTTTCAAGGGTATTCGAAATCTGGAAAAGGCATATGCCGCAATGGTCCCAAAAAACACCGAAAAAAATGTGGCGCCGAAACCGATAATGATCGAATTGACGAACCGCTGAATAAATCGGGAAGGCCCGGCTATGACCATATTTCTTTTACGGACAATTTCTTCATACCATGTTTTAGGGGGCGGCAATGTTTCTAAATACTCCGCAGATTGCCGGGTTCTTTGCGTGAACAAATTGACGAACCCTTCCAGCGATGGCTCGGAAATTATCTTTGGTGGATATGAAATGGCATCTGTAACGCTCTTAAACGCTGTCGATACAATCAATACCATTGGGATGAATGCTATGGATGCATAAAGTATAATCAAGAAGGCAGCAATCCTCCGGCTGGTTGCAGAGGGCTCCAATGGGGATCTGGTTGTATCTCGAGATGCTGACATGATTGTTATTTCTCTTTGAGTTTATTCAGAAGCTTAACGTAGATGTTTCCTGCTCCCAGTACCGTCACAAAAAGAATGACAGCAAAAGCAGAGCTATAGCCGGTTCTCCATTTTTCAAAGGCCGCCCTCTTGAGGTGTATGGAAGCCAGTTCCGTAATAGATCCGGGCCCGCCGCCCGTCAGTTCATTGACCAAATCAAACATCTTGAAATTCTCTATGCCTCTGAGCAATACCGCCAGCATTAGAAACGGCAGTACGGAAGGGAGGGTGATATGTATAAACTGCTGCCATTTACTGGCCCGGTCAACTTCCGCGGCTTCGTAAAGATAATCAGGGATAGACCGTAAACCGGCCAGACACATGAGCATTACAAACGGTGTCCACATCCATGTATCAACGATAATAATACTCCAGGGAGCCAGAGAGACATTTCCAATCATCGTAAATTCACCGAAATTATGAATAGCGTTCACGATATGATTGAAGAGACCTGCCTGAGGCTGGTATATGTATTTCCAAAAAACACCCACGACCGCCGGAGAAAGCATCATCGGCAAAACAACGATTGTCGTCAATACTTCATGACCTTTGAACTTCTTGTTCAATAGCAATGCTAAAATGAGGCCGAGGAGTGCTTGAAAAAAAATGGTCCAGAACAAAAAATGTGCCGTGGCCTGCAGATTAAGCCATACATCTTCGTCGGTTAATATTTTTTCGTACCACTTCAACCCAACCCACGCAATTTCAACGCCGCGTCTATTGGCCTTATAGTTGGTGAAAGATAAATAAACCGTCCATATGAGAGGATAAATATTGATAAACAGCAATAATATTATAGTTGGGAGAGTGAAGAGCCATGCCATAGTACGGTCAGACATGTTTAACAGTTTCCTATTGATTGTTTTTAGCATATTTCAGTTTGTTGTGTTTTGATAAAATCGTAAAAGTCACTGACCCGTTTTCGTCATTCCCGCGTACGCGGGAATCCAGGGAAATCATCCTGCCGCCGGCGTGGACGGCCTTGGAGACTTTTTACGAGACCATCATTCTTGTATGAAAAAACAAGAAAGCATCTCCCATTTCCCGCCATACTCTTGACATTTCAATACAATGCTTAGATGCAGGCGCGGCTTCAGCCGCACGGTGTTGATGGTCGTACGGCTGAATCCGAACCTGCAAATAAAGTATGAACTATTTCAGACTTTTCTGGAAAATGCTGGATAGAAGGTCTATTTCTTGAGTTTTCCCTCTTCTATAAAAACTTCTTCCCAGTCGGCCTTGAGTTTATCCAAGGCTTGTTTTGCGGTACCCTTGTTGCCAACAACATAATCGTGAACACGTTTCTGCATGGGCAGCATCAATTCCACGAAAAAGGGTTCCTGCCAGAAGTCTTTGACTTTTTCCATCGAGTCGAGAAAACCCTGTGCGTAAGGCTGTGATTCTGCGAATTTAGGGTCAAGAAGAACCGCTTTATGACATGAATAACCACCCAGCTTCCACCATTTTTTCTGAACCTCGGGTTGAGCAAACCATTTGATATACTGAAGCGCCAAATCCTTCTTATCGGAATAGGCGACTACTGACATACCCTGGCCGCCCAACGTTGCCCCGGGGGACAATTGGTCGGGGTTGGAAAAGAAACCGGTTTTTCCAAAGCCAACGTTTTCATTCTTGTTGATGCCAGGAAAAAAGGCGTACCAGTTCATCTGCATGGCAACCTGACCGGAGGTATATGCATCAAGGTCCGCCGACATATAAGCATCGGAATGCCCTGGGGGAGTACAGCAATCGTAAAGGTCCTTATAGAATTCCAAGGCTTCCACAGCGTTTGGACTGTTTACATATCCTTCCATATGGTACGGCTTATTGGGGTCCTGATATTGAAACCCCCAGGCATACATCGCGGAGGTAACACCCATGGTAATCCCTTCCGAACCTCTTTCTGTAAAGATCGCTACCCCATACCGTTTCTTGCCGTCAATCACCCGCCCCTGAAAAAATTTGGCAACATCCTTTAATTCCGTCCATGTCTTTGGCGGAGCCAGCGGGTAGCCATATTTTTTCTTAAATGCTTTCTTAAGTTCCGGTTTTTCAAACCAGTCCTTTCGATAGGTCCAGGCATTGGCATCGCCAAAAGCAGGTAGAGCATAATAGTTCGGAGTACCTTTAGGCCAGGTCGAATAGCCGTAAACAGTGGGCGCAAGGAAGTTATCCATGGAAATACCTTCCTTATCAAAGAAATCATTCAATTTCACATAATGCCCATATACGGCACCACCGCCGATCCATTGACTATCCCCGATCAAAACATCAAATGTCTTACCCCCCTGGTTCAGTTCATTTAACATCCTGTCGGCAAAATTCGGCCAGGGAACGAATTCAAATTTGACTTTAATTCCGGTTTGCTTTGTGAAATCCTTGGACAATTCAACCAATGCATTTGCCGGGTCCCAGGCAGCCCATCCCAGGGTGATGAACTTGTCATCTGCATTAGCCGTGCCGAGAGCGAACATGCTGAGCAAAATAGCTGCAACTGTAAATAGTCTAATTTTTTTCATTCACTTGTCTCCTTTTCATGAAAGATCTAGGGTATGCGTTTCACTTCAGCCACAACAGTATTCCGTAATTGCAAACATTGTCTCTGCCAGTAACGATCCGTAAAGAATCTGAGAAAAAAATGATATTTTCTCCTGTTCAGATTAATGTTGTCATCATGAAATCCTGCTTACTAAAAGTCTGTCTGCAAAACCACCTCCTTTCAACGGGCTGTGTGGTGTTTGTCTCTGGTCATTCCAAAATTTGCAAAATGAGCGCTTCCCAAAATGTTATTTTAGATTGGCAACATTTTTCGACTTTTTCATGCACATTAACAGCAATAATTCGTTAAAACGACCCCGCATTGTCCATAAATTAAGCTGTCAACAATAGGCCCATACTAAATTAAATGTCAAGTGTCTTTTTCTCTTGCTCTGAAATCCGATATAAGGATTGAAAAAAGTGAATTACATGGAGTTATAATATTGAGGTCGTGTAGAATAGAGCTCATGTTGTGAGGCTTCTGCTCAATTAGGGTTGGTTAAGGATCATGAATCTGAATAGTCCATAGGAAAACGGCTCGCCCAGAGCCTGGTAATCTATACCCTATACTGCTGTTCTTGCAGCTTTCATGACCAGGTCGAGTAAATCAAATACTCGGGCAATATATTGATCCCTGATCTTGAAACTGGAATCACCCAGCCCCTTCAACTCCTTTTCGAGGGAATCAATCAGACGGTTCAACCTCCTTCCATGGATACCCAGCTTCGACTGTATCGGGTCCGTGATGACTCCCGAAAACGATGATAGTATTGCAAGGGCTGCCAGTATGGTGCCGGTGGATGCGGTGAGTAAAGCCACCGATGTAGACGCGGGGAAAATACCGTAATAGAGGCTGCCCAGAGTTGGTCCTAAAACAAAATTGGATATGGCCGCTTGTTGGGCAATGGCTGCTGCAAGGGCTCCGCCGGCAGTAAATGCCCCGGGTGTCATTTTGTTAAACATAGCGGCTCCGACAGACAGTGATATCAGACTGCCGGCTAAATCAGCCGCTGCTGTTCTGCTCTTGGAGTACTCCAATAAATTTATTTCTAAAGCATGACGAAATTCAGGATTTCTGGACTTGGAATATATTTTGGAAAGGGCTGCGGCGAAGATGGAGGATATTTCCGGTTGATCCAGAATTTCTTCGAGCAAAGCGTCTTTTCCTGATTTTCGTTTTCCCTGAAGGTATGATATTTGAAGAAGTTCTGTGAATATAAGCCAGGTTACTTCTTTTTGTACATCGGTGGTAAATCCGACTGGCAGGTTTTCTATACTGGATGGAATTCTCTGCAAGCCCACTCTTCTTAATAATGAGGATGAGGCTTTCAGACCAGTGTAGGGAAGAAGCCAGATCATATTTACAGGAGCCTTATAGAGGTCAGATCCGATAGCCTTTTTGTTCAGCTCCAAGACACCCGGGAACGAAAAATGCTTTTTGACGAATCCGGGTACTTTTTCTTTTCGCGACTGAATATATTTTCGGATAGCTTTGTCAACAGCTAATTCAGCCCGGTCAACCTCTTCTTTTTGAATGATTTCACTCATCTTTTCATTTGAAACCGAGTCTGAGATAGTTTGGAGATCCGTATCCTTGAGGGGGCAATTTATTTCAACTCATTTAAAATCGTCTGTAATTATAAACCCCGTTTTGTTTGCTGATATATGTGAATAACCCGGATTGAAGGATCCACTTTGGTACCCAACCGGAAACCGGAAACAACCAGACTGCCAAGTTCCCCTCTGGTTTTAAAACGCGGTGCATTTCGGGCAAAAGCCGGTTCAAAGGTAATGAAGGAAAAGGGATCACACCAAACAACAGCACCGTGTCTATGCTTGCGGCACCCAATCCCGTATCCAGGGCATCACGTTTTACCACGCGGACGTTTTTTAAATCGGCAGCCTGTACTTTTCTTGATACGCATTCGATATATTCCGATAAAACGTCCATCGCCACCAGGCAACCCTGATCGCCAATCAGCTGTGCTGCAGGCATAGTGAAAAAACCCGTACCGCACCCCACCTCGAGAACGGTCTGCCCTGGCTGAATGCCAGCACCTCGCAGGGTTTTCACGGGGTTCAAGAGCCACTTTCGAAACTTGCTCCCCATAATTACACCTGCCGGTTTGAAAAGCAAATTCAGAATCTTTGAATTCCCCAAATCTTCTGTATTCATTTTTCATCTCCTGACGCGGATAGAGTGTAAATCTATAATGTTTTCGTGCCACACCGCCCAATATTAATAATCAGGCATAAATCTCGTTGTTGACACAGGGTCTTGAATTACAGCTTAATTAAGA
>JACKQG010001467.1_pt1 | contig 32624 bp, 31 predicted proteins | sample 8237621 | NCBI WGS metagenome assembly JACKQG01 (sample SAMN15677084, study PRJNA649215) | marine metagenome | biome: marine; feature: Black Sea; material: saline water; isolation source: suspended particulate matter (SPM) from the Black Sea western gyre | collected 2013-06-09/2013-06-10 | depth...
CCTCTGCTTTAGGTTCCTCTGCTTTAGGTTCCTCTGCTTTAGGTTCCTCTGCTTGCGTTGGTTCTGCCTCTGTTGTACAGCCCGACAACCGGAAAACCGCCATACTGTCTAAAACAATCAACAAATATAATTTTTTCATTAGATACCTCATCTCTATATTAAATTTTTTAAACTGGGTAGCTTCTGTCAGGCAAAACGCAGGACAGTATTAACCATCAACTTACTCTAACTTATTATGTAGTTTTTTGCAAGTGGAGTGCCTAATCCTTTAAAAGGAGTATAAAACCGTCTATATTTCAAATGAATAAATATGTCTTCGCAAGTTTAGGTTATCTTGCTAATCAAGAAGAAACAACTCTTTTTGTATAATCTACTGACTGAAATTTTGTTTTATTGATACGGCAAATAACAGGTTAATAACCCTGTTGCAGCAATTTACAGGAGTTATTTGATGCAATTAGATAAAATTATTGATAAAATCTTGTAAACTTCAAGAAAAGTGGTTAGAGTATGCCAAAAAATTTGTCTTCAAAATGGAGTGTATATTTAATGATTCAAAAAAACAATAAAACTGTATGGACCTAGCCCTTTTGGTAGGTATATTCTTTTGTTTAATCCAATCAGCAGTATTTTCCGGTTTAACATTGGGATTGTTTGGCTTGAGCAGGTTGAAACTTGAAATAGAAGTTGAGTCTGGAAATCAAGCTGCGGTCGAGGTGCTGGAACTGCGTAAAGATGCTAATCTGTTGCTGACGACTTTGCTCTGGGGTAACGTCAGTATTAATGTCCTTTTGACTTTGTTAACAGATTCTGTCCTGACCGGGCTTTGGGCTTTTTTCTTTTCTTCAGTTTGCATAACTATTTTCGGTGAAATTCTGCCTCAGGCCTACTTTTCCCGAAATGCACTGCGGATGGGAGTGTTACTGGTTCCGGCAATTAAATTTTACAGATTTATTTTATATCCGGTAAGTAAACCTTCTGCACTGCTGCTGGACATCTGGTTGGGAAAAGAAGGGGTGCTCTATTTCAAAGAGGAAGATATCAGGATCATGCTCCAAAAACATATGGAGTCAAGAGAATCAGATATTGGCCGTTTAGAGGGTACAGGAGCACTTAATTTTCTAAGCATTGATGATTTGCAGGTCGGAGAAGAGGGAGAAGTTGTTGATCCGGTTAGTATAATACCACTGGAAACGGAGTTTGATCTCCCTGTGTTTCCAGCATTTCAACGTAACCCAGAAGATCCTTTTTTGCTTCAGGTACAGGAGTCAGGCAGAAAATGGGTGATTTTAACCTCAGTAGCCGGAGACCCTCTGTTAGTACTGAATGCAGATTTGTTTTTACGTGATGCACTTTTTGGTGTTGAGCCTTTTCGGCCGTATTCATACTGCCACCGCCCAATTGTAGTTTCTGATCCAGCTTCACCACTAGGAGATGTTATTCATAAATTACGTGTTCACCCGGAACATTCCGAAGACGACGTGATAGATAACGATTTGATTTTATGTTGGAGTGCAGAAAAAAGAATCATCACTGGTGCTGATTTGCTGGGTCGGCTTTTAAGAGGTATTGCAGGTCGTAACCCGCAGTTTTCAATTCCGGAGCAACAATAATGTCCGCAACTAAAATGCTGGTAAACAGGCAGGTTTATATTAATTGCTGTTGCAGTAGCATTCTTGTTGCTGATCAGTTCAAGCAGGTGCATGTATTACTGCTACAAATTTCAGGGGGCAAATGAATCTCAAGACCAGTAATATACGGGAACTACCCGATATCCAAAAACCACTATTGTTGTTTAAGCATCTTAGTGCAGATCTGGATTTATTAAAGTCACAGTTTCGTAATTTGGAAAAGAATCAGCTTTCTTCCAAGCTACTAAGTGGCTTGAGTATCAAAAGAGGAGATATTCCCAGTGGGAAAGAACTTGAGTTCACAGGCAGGAGGCTGAGTCTGAAGCTAAAAAATAAAAAAGCACATGAAATTTCGGAACAGTTACTCAAACAACCAAAAGACTCAAAATCCAGAGTTGAGCTGGTAGAGTTGTTTTTGCAGGAATCTGAAAACAGCAGTTTGGAAACTGCCAGGGATGCCTTTTTATTAGCTATGCTGGAGGTTGAAAATCCGAGTCTTTCAATTCAAAAAATAAATGCAGGTCTTGCAAGTCAGTCAATCTACCTGAATAAGTTGTATAACTATCTAAATGATGAATTAGTAGAAACTGAATCGAAGATTAAGGGAGATGGCAACGTAGACATAATTCTTGAGAAACAGCAAAAGAGACTGCAGTTTGAAGTAGGTTTCATTAACAGTTGTCTAAAGCTGCTTGAATCAGAAGCTCTTGAGAGTGAATATGAATTGAATCTTATTAAATCCAGAACAGAAAACAAAATTCCATTTGGCGACCTCAAAAATGGTTTTGACCCTATGTTGCGCAGGATGGTTTTTTTACCTTTAGCCAAAGATAATTTGGATTTGATGTTTGATATTTTGCACCGCCTGGAGAGTAAAAATCCATTTGTCGGCTATCATCAATCGAAAATGTATGATGTTCTTGCTCAAATCGATTTAAACACCGCATCCTCAGGTGATGTACCTGAATCAAAAAAAAGTGGGTTTGATTATTTATCAAAAGCCCTCTCATCAATTGGAGACGCAATTAGTCTTATTGGTGATGTTCCTGAAAAACTAATCGAAAAAGCAGCTATTTACCGTTATGGTCATCTGTGTAACACAATACATCAATCTTTTAAAAATCATGATATTCCAGTACCTACTGAACATCATCAGAGAATGCACAAAGCAATTTCGCTTCTGGAACCAATTGCAATTGAACCCAAAATGCAGAAACTACAGGCTAAACTTTTGTTAAAATTAGAAAAAGGAGATGGTTAAAATGAAAAATAAAATGATTATTTGGTTTACAGCACTGTTTATTTTATCAGCAGTTTTCAGCAACACAGTTGCTCTGGCAGCAGAACGTGAATATGGCACTTACATCGTCCTGGGACAAGGTTTGGCTCTGGGGTCATCAGAAGGTCTGGGAACGCCTCTCGTCATTTTAGATCATGAAAGTTCAGGTTATTTTGGCAACGGAACTTTGCGTTTGAAATATGAAACAGTTTCACCAACGCTCAGTATGACTCACCGCTTTGAAGGTATCTTAGACTTTGAATATGCTGTTTACGGAACTGCAATCGCAGAAGGAAATGGGACTGATTTATATAAAAGTGGCGAGCTTCAAAAAAGTAAAACATTTGCCGGAGACGGAATTTCGACTATGCTGGCTGTTCACCTGTTTCCGGAAAAGCCTGCACGTCTCTCACTAACTGCAGATTCTCGTCAGCGGAAGTTTTACAACTCAAAACTAATTGAAGAAGGAAGTACCTACAGTCTTCCTGACCGGTTCTCAGAAAGTACAACAACTGCTGTTATAAAATGGGTTGGACTGCTCCATGAAGATGGAGAAATATCTGCAACCCAAACTCAGGGGGCACGTAGCAATTATAAAAATTGGCAGTTGGAGACAGATGCGGATTCTAAAGCTGAATTCAGTAAAACCACGCTTGCACTGAAGGATTCGTTTGAGTGGGATAAAATGTTGATCACAAATGTAAAGGTTTCTTCTGCATCCGGAACTAATTTAGATTTGTTCAGCAATATTAAAGTCGGAGGGATGACAAGTCAATACAGTGTGGCTGGTTATTTTAGAAATGAATTTCGCGTCAGCTCTGCACAGTTGCTAAAGTTAAATCAGGAAATAAAATTTGCTGACGACAGAATTATGTATGTTTTTGCAGATCTGGCCAGTTTTACAAATCTTGAACTCGATTATCTTGGAACTTCAGGAAAAAGTCACAGCATTTCAGGTGCAGGTATTGGTTATCGCTACGGTATACGTAGCTTGGGCGGATTACCAATAATAGTGAACTATGGACATGGGTTCAACGTTTCTGAAACTTCCAAAGAGCAGAGCAGGCAGGAATTGGTCTTTGTAGTTGCTGCTGCATTTTAGCTTCGATTCTAGCATTCAGCAAAAATTGTTGCAGACGGACAGAGCTTGCCGCTTTTAACTGTCTTCTAGTTCTGCGTTTATTAAATTTCAGAGTATCCCATCTGGCTCTTTGTTTTAATTTTTATATATGTTGTTAAGTATTAATCCCACAAATCCTCAACCTCGGCGCATTCAACAAGTAGTAGATGTTTTGCAGAATGATGGAATTATAATTTATCCAACCGATACTGTTTATGGTCTTGGCTGCAGTATTTTTAGTAAAAAAGCGATGAAACGCTTGTATCAGCTAAAAAAAGTGAATCAGAAAAAACCACTGTCATTTATCTGTACCAACCAGACTGAAGTCCAGGAATATACTCAGGGAATACCAACTAATGTGTTTAAACTGCTGCGCCGTAAATTACCCGGACCCTATACATTTGTTTTTAAAGCAGCCAGGATTGTGCCTAAAATGATGTTGACACCACGCAGCACAGTAGGGCTTCGCTGGCCTGATCATCCAATTGCTAACCAGATTGTTGAAGTACTGGGGCACCCTATTCTCAGCAGTAGTCTGCGGATTTCCGAAGATGAATTGTATGATGATCCACATGACTTACACGAAAAATATAAAAAACAGGTTGATTTAATTGTCGACGGCGGAACAATATTTGCGAAAAATTCAACTATTATTGATTTCAGTCAGGGCAGTGCTGAAATTATCAGGCAGGGAAAAGGTGAGGTGGAATGGCTGGAAGAGGTTTAACTCTATTCTTTAATACTAACACCTTTTCAAGCTATTCAAATATTTCAGGATTGCAGGGCGGCACGCATAGGTTTATGACCTGTGAGTCTGAAACTATTTTTTCGTCCTGACCTTTCAAAGCCATTGTTAATTTGATGGCACGCGGCAGACAAAAATTGCCTTTAACGATGTTACAGACTTTTTCTTCAGAGTTCCATTCTGCGCTCCATTTTTCCCTGAATCCACCTCCTGCAAGCTCAGTTTCACTTTCTAGAAACTCCAGTTCAAACTTGATGACTGACTCAGATAAAGCATAGCTGATACCACCCTCTCTGAGATTGTTATCCAGGTAAAAATCTTCTCTGCGATAAAATTCCCAGGATTTTGCGGTAGAGTCCATTTCCAGCGAATAAGCAACTTCATGCAGTTCCGGGTCCCGTGCTTTTTCTTCAGGATAGAAACGGTTCTTGACTGCTGTATGAAAAAAGATGCTACTCACTTCTTCAAGCTCTCCTGAATCAGGATTTTCCGGCCCCAGTTTCCTCTCGGCAATCAAACCTGTTTCACGTTGCTGCATTGTACTTTGTCCTGAATCTGCAAAATGCTTCAAGTAGCGAATGTTCTGCAGGTCATCAAGAACTGTTTTCATCAGTAAACGCAATTCCTGACGGTCTTGCAGTGTGGTTTGAATTTTGATTGAGGAGTTGGAAATTTGGAAAAATGCTCCATAAATAAGAGACATAACAAGACCGAGCAGGGCCACTGAAATTAGTAATTCCAACAGAGAGAAGCCTGCAGTTTTCAAATTAAGATCATTGGGGGTTGACGTAAATTGCTGCATTGTAAGTATATTCGTGTTGACCCTCATTCCAAAGCAACTGGTAGTTGACTTGACGAACACCTATTCCAGGCAGAGGTGTGGTGTCCCGGATATGTCTTTTCCAGCGGAAACCGCTCATTTGATCGTCAAGCTCAAACTCACCTTCACTAACTGAAACAGGAGGAGCAGTGGTTGCACGCTCTGATTTTAGTAATTCATTTTGTGCATGAGACATGGCTTTCCACAAGTTTGTTGTGGAAGTAAGCACAATAATGGAAGTTGAAAAAGATTGGTAAAGTGCCAGTAAAGTCAACACTAAAATCGACAGAGATACAAGTACCTCTAAAACGGTAAATCCTTTTTTGTAGATAATTGCAATTTTATCGCTGACTAATCTCATGATATAACTTACTGTTCCAGTAAGAGTAGTGAACCCATGATACCTCTGCTTTCAATCGTCCAGGATTTGGTATAATCCGGCAGAGAGAACTTGAGCCAAAAAGGGGTGACGAATCCGGAGTTGTTGATATGGACTTCCAATAAATCTGCAGCTGAATTTAATGCAGTGTGATCCTTGGCTGCCGGCTGGGCCAGAGATAGAATAAGATCCCCAGAATAGTTATGAGGTTTTAAAATTTTTGGTGAATTTAGATGTTCTTCTCTGCATTTTCCAGTCGGAGTCTCTTCTGCAGTAAACATTTGCTGCAACTTCAGGTCAAAGATCAGGCAGTATGCAGTACTTTTGAGGACAGCATCATTTCGGAGTGTTTTGATGACATTGTTTAGATGTTTGAATTCTGCTTCGTGTGGTTTGGAAAAAAGGGCAAAAAACTGAGGAATGCTCATGCCCATCAACAACAGAACCAGAGTTATAACCACTAGTATTTCTAGAAAAGTAAAACCTCTGCTGATTCCTCGGTTTTTGAATTTTGTAGTATTTTTATAAATCACTGGAATTAATGTCTGCATCCAAATCTGTTCCACCGTCAGCACCATCTGCACCAAGTGAAATGATTTCAAAGGTCCTGCCCTTTACACTTTGATAATGGAAAGCAGCACCCCAACCGTCTTCCGGTAAATTATGTCCACGCAGGTAGGGACCGTTCCAGTTTTTGGGGATCACACCAACCTCCGGTTTCTCGAGAAGTGCACTTAAACCCTGTTCTGTTGAGGGGTAGCGTGAGTTGTGTAGACGATAAAGATCAAGTGCAGTCTCTAAACCTCTAATTTGGGTTTTTGTCGCATCAGCTTTTGCCTGCTCTGCAGAATCAAACAGGTAAACACCGACAATACTGGAAAGTAGTCCAAGGATGATGATCACCACCATCACTTCGATGAAACTAAATCCGCGTTTGTGCAGTTTGTCCTTTTTAGCTGAGTCTTTTAGCAGGATCTGTTGTTGTTTGTTTTTCATATTTTTTTGCATTTGAATATTTTAAAAAGAAGTTCACTTGATCTTATTTTCAAGGATGCTAATTTATTAAGTGTCAGAGCCGGAAACATGGCCGCTGGTTTTTCGGTTTGTTCGCAACACCGGAATGCTGGAGGAAAGTCCGGGCAACACAGGGCATGGGTGCTGGTTAACGGCCAGGCGGCGTGAGCCGACGGAGAGTGCAGCAGAAAATATACCGCCGATGGTTTCTCCGGAAACACAGGTAAGGTTGAAAAGGCAGGGTAAGAGCCTACCGCAGTCTTGGTGACAAGGCTGGCAATGTAAACCCCACCCGTTGCAAGTCCAAATAGGACCGCTATCAGGCTGCTCGTCTGGCGGTCGGGTAGGACGCTAGAGGCGGTCGGTAACGGCTGTCCCAGATAAATGGTCATGGCTCACATCTGTGAGAACAGAACCCGGCTTATTTCCGACTCTGATTTTAATTTTAATACAGTTTAAATTATGCTCTACTGCCCATAATACTGTGCTTAATTGTAAGATACCTTGATAAAACATTTCAATCTTTTTATCTTAACGGGAATTTTTATAGAGCTGAAGATACTCTTCCAGAATTTGTTCTGCCGGCAAATTCATTGCTTCAACATAACAAGCCAGATAACCCTTTAAATATATTTCTGAAGAAAAGATATCAAAATTTTCATCTTCGATTGCCTTGAGATAGGTACTGCGAATACAGGTTATCTTAACAAGTTCATCCAGTGTGATCAATTTTAACTGCCTGATTTGTTTTAAAACAGCACCATTGAAAATCAGCTTACCTCCATATGCTTTGAGAGTAGCAAAATATTCAGTAAGGCTCAGTTCTGCCTGTTCATTTTTGGCAGCAAGGTTGAGGTAATAATCTTGCCGCTCCAGATGTGTTTGACCAACATCATCTAAGGTATTATTTTGACTGAGATCATTATTCTTTTCCTCAAACCCTATATTATTTTTAATTTCAGGTTGGCTCTCAGTTTTAGAAGTTTTCCAGGAAAATCTGCTCGAGTTATTTTCTTCAGATTTTAAAAAGCTCTCTTTTAGAGTTGAGGTTTTTTCTGTTGCCGGAGTAATTTGTTCCAGAAGTTCATCATCATATTTTGCTCTGGCTATTGGATTTGCCAGAATCATAAATGCCTGACTGAACCTGAGCAGTTTATCCTCAGTTATTTCCTCCGGCAACAATGAATAAGCAGCAAGTGCCTCAAGATGAGTTTCTTCCAGTTTTGCTTCGTAAGCATTGCGGATTTCCATCAATGCTGCTGTGTTCGGGACTTCAAGCAACTGGTAATAATTTTCTTCATCCAAAATCTGAGATTTTGCAATAACAGTCATAAGGTCAATTGTGTCATGAGTTTGTTTTTTGCCGCCTTTTCAGGCTCAGCTTGTTGGATTGCTTTACAGATACTTCTCAGCTGTCTCATCGGAGTACAGTCCGGATAGGCCACAGACAGGGGCTTCCTTTCTAAAACAGATTTTCTGACAGCCTCATCGTGGTCAATATACCCCAGGAATTCAACATTCAGGTTGAAAAACTTCAAACAGGCTTTTTCCATAGATGGTCCAACCAGTTTGTCACGCTCTGTACGAACTTGATTTAGTATCATTCTAGGTGTGAATAAGCTTAGCTGTTCTTCAACAAAAACTGCTGCACTACCACCTAACATCCTTAAATAGTTTATGAGTTCTTTTGGTGGGGTGTTGACGTGATGCTGGTTGTCCTTTCGTAAGATGGGCGCGACTGCAGATTTTAAACCGAAAGATTTACTGTTATGAAATAATTGACGAAAAAAAGAATTTTTTATAAAACGATAAGCATTTTCTATTGAAGTTGGTTCGGGGATGACCACCATAATCTGAGAATCTGCCAGCAGGAAAAAATCTACTGTGTTGTAGGCTGTACCTGCACCCAGATCGATGACAATATAATCTGCATCCAACTGTCTCAAGGCTGAGAGGAAACGCCGTTTTTGAGTGTGTTTCAAATTTGCAATTTCAACACCGTCTCTGGCGCCACTGATTAGACTCAGTCCTGGAATTTTTGTAGGAATTAATAAATTTTCAATGTCCAGAACCTCTCTTTCGATGAACTCAGAAAGGCCTTTGGTTGGATTGTCTACTCCAAGCCAGGTGTGAAGATTTGCACCACCTAAATCTAAATCTGCGAGAATTACGTTATAACCACTTTGAGCCAGCATTATACCAAGGTTACCAGCGACAAAACTTTTGCCAACACCACCTTTACCTCCACCAACAGCAAAAATTTTCTTTGGTACCATAGCGTTTTAAGTAAGCCAAAATAAGTTATTATACAAGCATGTATCAGCTAAAAGTGCAATTAGCTGGCCAATTGTGTGTAGAGAGAACCTGTCTAGCCTGCTTAAGGCCTATGGTTTGAGTTACTTAGAACTTGGTTGAAACTTGAAAAATGCTGAAATTATCACTGTATATTTTACTAAAGTAATTTATACAGGAGTCGATATTCAGAACAGATGGTATTTTATGTTCTCTTCAGAAATTAAACTATAAATGGAGAGAAAACTGTATATATACTTTATCTGTAGATTAAATTACATATTTATGCGCATATTCTATGTTTTTCTGATATTAATATTGACAGCCTGTTCAGGTACTGCACCTGAATTCCCGAGTCAATCGTTCCGGAGCCGTCTGGGAGAGGGGGACAGTCATATGGGGTGGAGTCTAAACTATTTTGACAGCTGGCAGAAAGGTCTGCAGCCGCGTTACCTCCAGCTTGCTGAACGACATACTATCAGCGCAATAAAATTGTTTGCAAATTTGGAGTCGGATACATCTCCACGTATAAGTGAGTTCTATGTGGTGCGCGAACGCCGCACCAGAAGCTGCAGATTATTAGCCGAATTGCAGTTTACTGCCAGTAATTATGGACATAAGTTGAGCTCCGTTACACCAGACGGATGTATGTATTTTTAGTGAGACAGCTTTGTTGAGACAAGATCTAGGAACTGTTAGTTTTGGGCCGTCTCTGACTTAATTCCTTTTTTGTAGGCAACACCCTCCTGAATGCGCAAACTTTCTGCCTGATAACGATCTGATGCTTTTTGATCACCAGTTTCTGCATAGTAGGTACTAATTGAATCAAGCAGTTTAAGTTCACCTTTTACATCATCCAGCTGTTGTTTGATTGCCAGGTGCTCCTTGTAAGTTGCCACAAGGTCCTGATTATTATTCAGCGTTCTATGTGCCTCCTCTATTCTATCATAGAGCGGATCCATTGCAGAAATATTAACACGTTGCCGATTGTAGTTCAGCAAATCATGAAGCAGGGGCAAAGCCTCACCGTAGGAATTTTTATCTTCCAATGTTTTTACAATTCCATCCATAACACTTGCATAATCGGTCTGCACTGTTTCACCATGTAGAGTCGATTCCTGGCTGCTCTTTGCTGCAGTTTTAGGTTCAACAATTTCGGCAGTAATTGAAAACTCCTCTTTGGATTCTAATTCAATTCCCAACCTTTCTGCCAAATGCATCACATTTTGACTTGGTAGCAGATTTTGTTCATTTAACAGAGTCAGGTAGCTTTCCAGGCCGGCTTTAGCTTCTTCCAATCTGCCTGCTTCACAAGCTGTTGTTGCCAGTTTTAATAAGGCTTCTGCTTCTGCAGTACTTTCTTCAAAAAGAGGTGTTTTGTCTACAGGCCTCAAAGCAGAATCATCTTCCCAGCTGTTCATTTCTGCAGGCGAAGCAGATTTTAGATTATCAAAAACATCCTCTTGCTCTGTTTCAGCAAGAGTTTCAGTTCCAGAAAGTTGAATGAGTTCATCTGCAAAAAGGTCATCATCGAATTCAACCAGTGGCTCCATTGTCAAATCTTCTGTTTGTTTTTTTTGTGCCTGATGTTTGCGGGACAGTATTTCAAGAGCCTCTTCACCCGCCCCAAGTTTTCGCTCATGCTGAACTCCATCACTGCTTACAGGTTCAGGATGTTCCGGTTGTTGCTGAAGAGCTGGCGGCAAATTTGCGACCGCTATTTCTTCTTCAGTCTGGTCAGTCTGCAGGCTTTTTGCGTTTGAACTTAAAGTGACTTTTACCTGCTCCACCTCATCAAGTTCTTCAGAAAAATTTTCAGCTTCATTTGTTGTTCCTGCTTTATCATATGCTTCTGATACGAAACCGGGTTTTGTTAATTTTAAAGAAGAAGATTCTGAATCGCTGGCATTCGGGGCAGAAGTACTCAGGTTGAATTTTTTGCCGAACTCCTCAAAAGTGTAAGCGTCAACACCGGCAATTTGATTTGCGGAACCAGTTGGTTTTTGTGTGTCTGTTGAGCTGACACTGTTTTTTGATATTTCTGAATCACGAAATGGTGCCGAAGAAAGGCTAAGTTCAGGTTGAGTTACAACGGTAGTTATTCTTTTTAATACAAGCCAGATGCAGACTGTTGCCGTGATCAGGACCAGTGTGCTGACACCAATTTGCCACGAAAATTGAAAGATGTAAAATTCAAAAATCAGGAAAACAACAGCAAATATTATTTTTTTGATGATCTTCATTGTTGCAGGTATTTTTTGTTTAGTCAGGAATCTGCTGTGAAAATAATAAATTTAAATATAATAATTTCAATAAGTTAGTCAAGTCCAAGAGTTCGTAGATGATGTGCATTGTGAGACCATTGTTTTAAAACCTTCACGTAAAGTGCTAAATGAACCTTGTTTCCCAGCAGGCGTTCTATTTTTTTACGTGCTGCAGTTCCAATACTTTTCAGCATTGCACCTTTTTTACCGATAATAATTCCTTTTTGCGAATTACGTTCTACAAATATATTACAGGCTATTTTGATGCATTTTGGGTCATCTTCAAATTGCTCCACTATGACGGCTACAGAATAAGGTATCTCCTGCTGTAGTCGTATGAAGAGTTCTTCGCGTACAAACTCACTGGCAAGGAAACGTTCTGAAACATCTGTTACCTGGTGTCTTTCAAAGTAAAAAGGATGAACAGACAGGTATTTTTTCACAGTCTCAACTAAATGCTCAACATTTGTTGACTTCAAAGCTGAAACTGGCACTATCTCAGCAAAGTCAGCAATTTTGTCCAATTTGGCTATACTGACCAAAGCCTGCTCCTGATGTATTGTATCAATTTTATTCAAAACTAACACGGTACGTTTTTCTTTTCCGGACAACATTTTCAGAATTTCCTGATCTTCAGGATTCAAAACTGAGGGTCCGTCTTTTATTAATGCATTTGCAGTTAAGGGCTCAACTATCCACAAGTTTAAATCAGTATCACGTAGGGTTTCAGTAGCATATGCAACTATTTTGCGGTTGAGTAGTTTGTCTGGACGATGAATTCCGGGAGTGTCTATAAAAACAATCTGTGTGTTCTGATCTGTCCTGATTCCAAGAATCCGGTTTCTGGTTGTTTGAGCTTTGTGTGCTGTGATAGATACTTTTTGACCAATTAACTGGTTCAGCAAAGTTGATTTTCCAACATTTGGACGCCCGATTATTCCAATGAATCCACAGTATTGCTCTGAATGATTATGTCCGTTTTTATTGTGCTGCATGAGTTTATTTTTTTTATGTTTAAATTTTATGTTTTTTGGGAGGTCCAGTAATCATAAACATTTTTATTTCCGCCATTGCTTTGTTGACTTCCAGACTGGCCATCCGCAACAATAATGCTTCCTTCAAACCAAAAAAAGGAAAGCTGACTTTTGTGGTTTTTAATTCGCAGCCGATAATGCGAAATACTGCCAATGCGAGGTTAAATACTTCTACCTGCTGCGAACCAAGTTTCCATTGAGCTGTTTGTTCTGCAGGAGTCTGTTTGCTCAAAATTTGTTCTGACAGTAAGTACTCCGACCAGTCTAGGCTAAGCCAGTTTTCTGTTACAAATTGTTTCTTCTCATCGGTGCTTGTAGCTTGAGTCATTTGCAGAAAGATGCGGGCAAAAGTCTTTGCATTTCCACCGGTCAGAATCAGGTTTGAACCTTCCTGCAATTCTGACTTGCAGACATTCAGCAGTGGTCCCAGTTTCTGCTGAAGACTGGACTCAAGTTCCTGCACAGGATTGTTAATTTTATGCAAACGAAGAGTGCCGATATCAAAACTGTGTCTGAAATAAGAATCATTATTTAAGTTGTTTTTTGACTCCAAAAGTGAAATTTCCAAACTGCCGCCTCCCAAATCTACCAAGATAGTTTGTCTTAACGGATAGTTCTTGCGCATTTTTGCAGGCATGATGGCTTTTATTCCTTCTAGTAAACTACAAAGCTCTTCACTTCCGCTGAGGATGTTGACAGGATGTAGAATCGAGGATTCGAGGCGTGAAACAACTTCATCTTGATTTGCAGCATCTCGCATTGCACTGGTGGCTGACAGTGATATCCGGATTTGTTTAAACCTTTCTGTTTCTTCAAGCAGGAGTTTGACTGCTATTTGTAATTGTTGAATTTTTTGCTCAGAAATTTTACCGGACTCAAAAACCACATCTCCTAAACGCAAATGTATACTCCAGCGTTCGAGCACATGTAACTCTCTTGAGTTCTTTAACTGCCCAATAATCATGCGAACTGCGTTGCTGCCAATTTCTATTGACGCAAATCTCAGGAGATTCATTACTTGAAAAATAGTAAAAAAATTGTAATTATCAAAGGCAATTTCTTATTTTTGCTCCCACTTCTTGCATTTCTCCTTCTGCATATTGGATATGTTCCCGAAAAGGCCCGGGACTTCCTTTGGCTCGCGGCAAAATATGGAAGTGGACATGCTCTATCTCCTGACCAGCGTTTATACCGTTGTTCAGGATTAAATTATAGTCAATTCCATTGAAAGCAGTACTGACAGCTACTGCTACACGTTGCATTGTAGACATTAATGACATCGCCTGTTTTGCTGGTAAATCCTCCAGCCGCTTTACAGCAAGTTTGGGGACAACCAGTGTATGCCCAGCTGCACTTGGCATGATGTCTAAGAATGCAATCTCTGAATCAGTTTCAATAATTTTTTCACAAGGAATTTCACCTTGAATAATTTTGGTGAATATCGAAGCCATTTAGTGCTTTCAGGTTACAGGTTTAAGCTTTCAGGTTTGAAATTAAAGTTTCAAATCTCGCGAAGTTTCAAATCTCGTAATTTGCTACTTTTAATCTTTGTTTACGGAGTACAGTTATTATTTTCAGTTCAGCTTTTATCTGCAAAATCTCTTGGCCCAGCCAAGGTTCCTCACTATATAATTGATGTTTCTTATGACCACGATAAGACACTTCTTGAGGGAAAAATGCAAGTCCGTTTCACTAGAAAGGCTTATCCAGCCCACGAATTATTATTTGCCTTGCCGGGAAACCGGTTTAGTTTTCAAGATGTACGAGGCACACGTAAACATAAAATAGTGCCAGTCTTCTCCTTGCGTCGTTTTCAGGACAATCTAGAAGATCCAAAATCACCGACAGGTTTCAGTCACGGAAGTCTTGAAATTACTTCAGTACGTATGTTTTCTTCAAAGTCCGAAGCAGCAACACAAGCATTAAAGTATTCATGGGAAGAAAATCCTGATCTGGAAATTGGTTATTCTACTGCAAAGGGTTTACTGCGTGTATTACTACCAGAAAATATACCGCAGACAAAAGGTTTTCCAGGCCAATCTACTGTGCTGATTGAGTTTTCAACAAAGTTTCCTGAACATGCTCAGGAAGGTGCAGTTAACGGTATGTTGATGACAGCAAATTGGCATCCAAAGTTGCTGAATTGGAATGAGGATATTAGTCCAAATGCAGAAGGCTGGGAAACTACCGGAGATCTTCCATCTCCTGCAACTTTTGAAATTAAATGGAAAGCAGCCCAGGCGGGTGTTTTAATCACTACTCCTGCTCATCACAATTTAAAAGCCGGGCAGTCCGTCACTCTGCCGATATTAAAGAAACCGCTTAAAAGCTTCCCGCTGATTTTTTCGAAAGTTCATCAACAATACTCTGCAACAAAAGGAGTAGCAACACAGTCAAACATCACAAAACATCAGACTTCACAGCAACTTTATCAATTGAGCTCATTTTACCTTTCAGGTCATGAACGCAGAGCGGCACTCCTTGAAAAATGGACAACACTGTTCATGGAGTTTGCAGAAACTCGTTATGGCCTTAAATCTCCATGGCAATCTATTAAGCTAGTTGCTGTTGAGGCAGAATATCAACAGGTTGATGTCATCAACAATTTAATTTTGGTACCACTTCCAAACTACAAACGGTCTGAATTCCTTGATCGGCAGGCGCTAGGTTTCTTGACAAGAAGGTTGGGCCAACTTTGGTTTGGCGAATCAATCTGGAGTGATCAGGATACACAACAGTGGTTAAATTTGGGAGTTCCTTCTTTTCTAGGACTGCGCTTTTTTCAACAAAAATATGGCTCAGATGCAGGTATATTTGATGCTATTGACTGGTTGAATCCCCGTTACCGGGAACATTATTTTGAAAATATGGCAAATTCAGTTTCGCCAAAATTAAGTTATCCAATCCTCTCTTCTTTCCGAAATAATCCTGATTCTCAAAAATATCTACAGACACTGACTTATAAAACTGCAATGGTTCTTTCCATGTTGGAATACATGCAGGGGAAAAGGAGTTTTAAGAAAGGACTTCAGCATTTTTCTGTAAAATATCAGCAAAAGTCTGTAAGTCAACAGGAGTTTCAGGAGTCGATGGAAAAGTTTAATCAGCCGCAACTAAGGTTACAGTCTCTACCTACAGTAAGTCCATATGATGCAGACGGTGCAGGTTCATTGCAATGGTTTTTCTCACAGTGGTTCAGGACTGTCCAGACTTTGGATTATAGTTTTGAAGAGTCGAAAACTAAAACTCTAGCAGACGGCAGGTATGAAACTGAGATTATAATTAATAAAAATGGGGTGGCAAAAATGCCGGTTGTTGTTGCACTCAGGACAAAAGACGGTAGAGAAATTCGCAGGCTGCTACCCGGCATTAAACAACAGGAATCGGTACTCTTTCTAACAGACAGTTTTCCGGAAAAAGTTTCTCTTGATCCAGAGGAAGAGTTACTGGAAACATCTCGTATTAATAATCATTCTTTCAGTTTTATTCGCTATCGTTTTGGTTTTGACTGGCAAAAACAACGTGAACATTTAGTACTTCTGGTACCGGGATTTGGTAACAATGCTATAGATGGAAATTCAGTTGGAATTGGTATCCGCTACAGATTTGATGACTATCGTCTCTATGCAATTCCAGGTTATGGGACAAAAAATAAACGTGGGCTTTACATCTTTAATCTTGATCGAAATAATATTGGAATGCATGGATTGGAGGCTGGTTTCAGTGTCAGTGAATACGGCGGAGTTCGTTCTCAGGGCATCCGGGCAACCTACAAACCTGCTCATGATCCTGGTGAACTGGAATATTCTTTCCGCTCAAGTTTTTACCGTGAAATTCTGTTTTCTACCAGTGACAATTCTGAAGGTAGTTCAATTGTAGATTCCGGAAAATCAAATACTTTTCTGCTGGAACATTCCGGTGCTTACAGTCCCAAAGATTATTATGAAATTAACTGGGATATTTGGAATGAACAGCCGTCATTGGAATTGGAGAGCGATTTTTCTTATGTACGCTGGCAGGCTACATTGGGACAGATACTGCGTGTGGGCCACAGAAAATGGTTTGAGCTGGACCTGATTCATGCTGCTACTTCAGGTGAAACACCGCTGCAGAAAAAATTTCAATTGGGCAGTCCTACTGTCTTACGGGGATATCCACAGCAAACGGTTTTGAGTGATGATCACCTGCTGGTCTCAAGATTGGATTTTAAGTTTCCTTTGATCACAGCACCTTTGTGGGGAATCGTGAGTGCTTTTAAAATCCAGGGCACAATTTTTTATGATCAAGGTAAAATATGGTCTGAAAACATTACATTTGAAAAAGCAAAACAACGAAAAAATGCTGGACTTGGTATCGAGTGGACAGTTGATACTGCTTCATTGTTTCAGGTTCCATTAAAATTTGAAGTTGCCTTTCCATTAAATGATAAGGAATATCAAAAACCACAGTTTATTTTCTTAGGTGTACTTACTGGAAGTTGAAGATGCAGCAACTCATTTACAGGGTAGGACTTGCTATTTTTCAGTGTTAAGGTAAATAATGCTTCTACTCTTTTCATTAAATTGTGAGCCTGAAAAATAACAAATTTCTGCTCTAGAACTGCTGAAAAGTGATTGCTTTGATAATAAAAATAATTTATTAACAGAAAATGATAGCCAGAAAGCCGCAAAAATTTTCTCTGAATTCAAGAGAGGTAGATCCAGAAACACTGCATAGAGGAGATACCAGCTCAAACTCTTTAAATAAGCAACACAAGAAGTCTGCTGCGGATACTGCCGCTTCAATTCTTGAAGAGTTGGGTGTTAACAGGTCTTCAACTGTAGAGTCGAAAAAAACAAGTCAAGGTGGTGAGCACCCAAAATCTGCTCCAAAAAAAGAACCTGCCCAACAAACGAATGATTGGGAAAGTCGTATTCTAAAAGAACTTAGAACAGAAAAAGCTGCAGGTATGAAAAAAAGTGGCAGTGCAAGTGAGCTGGTCAAAACAGAAACTAATAGAAATGACAGCAAAACAACTGTTGCTCATACAAATATAAAATTTGGATTTCATGAAAAGTTTGTAATATTATTAATGATTACAGTAATTGGCATAGCAGCACTGGCCGTTACAGGTGGGCATCTAAAATTATTTGACACAGCTATCTTTCAGCAGCTGGCTGGAGGTAATTTGCATCAACTGGAATTTGCAGGTGAATTTGAGGTTCGTCTAGTAAAAAACGGTTACAACAGGCTGCCAATATTTGTGCTTGAAGGCTTTCTACGCAATAGTTTTTCAGAGTCAGATCAGGTTAAAAAAATTCAGCTGAAAGCTTTTGCTTTTGATGTAGAAAAGGAATTGATTGTCAGTCATTTTGCTTATGCGGGCACTGTATTGTCGGATGAAGACTTGAAATCCTTAAGTCCTGCAAAAATTAAAGCCCTGCTTCATTCTGGAAACCAGGAAATCACTGCTGCATCTGAATTGGAATTACAGGAGGACAAGATAATTGCTGGCACTGATCAGGGCCAGATAATTCCTTTTCAAGTTGTATTTTTTAAGTCTGTCCAGGCTATCAAACAGACTTCATTGCAAATTGTTAGCTATGTGCGTAACGATAACATTGTCTTTGTACGTTCCCCCGACTCGACTTAATCACAAAGCTTGGTGATCTTGAACACTAAACTCAGCTGCTGTTGAGTTCTTCTCCACCTAAATAATAAAAACAATAATCTAAGTGCAACTCAGGATTGAATCGAGTATAGCTGCAGTTTCTTCTGTACAATGGAACAATTTGAGCGGAGAAAATTTTCCATTTTCCAGACATGAATTTTTATCTGCTCTTGAAGAAAGCGGTTGTGCCAATCAAGATTCCGGCTGGTTGCCATGTCATTTGACTTTATGGGAGAATGAACAACTGCAGGGAGCAGTTTGTCTTTACGAAAAAAAACATGGTTATGGTGAATATATTTTTGATTGGGGCTGGGCCAGGGCCTATGAACAACATGGTTTTGATTATTATCCAAAATTAATATCTGCCGTACCTTTCACACCTGCAACAGGCAAAAAACTGCTTGTACATGCTGCTGCAGACCACCTTCAGGTTTGTAAAAAACTCCTGGCAGAGTCTCTGGCGTATATGCGTTCCAGAAACTGTTCATCTCTGCATTTCTTGTTCATCACTGTAGATGAATTACCGATTTATGAAGAACTGGGGTTTCTTATTCGGCACAGTTATCAGTTCCATTGGAAAAACAATAATTACTGTAATTTTAATGAGTTTCTTGCCCAACTAAAACGTAAGCGGCGTAAGGAAATTCTGCGTGAACGAAGTCAGGTGTCGACCCAAAATATCAAGGTGGTTTGCGTGGAAGGAAATCAAGTTACACTGGAACAGATACGTGAAATGTATCAGTTTTATCTTGCTACCACCGAAAAAAAATGGGGGAGGCCGTATCTTTCAGAGGATTTTTTTGTGCAGATTCATCAAACAATGCGCAGGAATCTAGTCCTCTTTCTGGCCTTTGTAGATGATGAATGTGTGGCAGGTACAATTAATTTCATTCAAGGTAATTGTCTATATGGCAGGTACTGGGGTTGCAGTGACGAATATCGAAGTTTACATTTTGAGATGTGCTACTATCAGCCGGTTGAGTATGCCATCAAAAAAGGACTCGAGCTGTTTGAAGCGGGAGCACAGGGTGAACACAAAATTCAGCGAGGTTTCCTACCGGAACTGACCTATAGCGCACACTGGATAGAACATGCAGGATTCAGAAGATCGATTTCAGAATTTTTAGCAGAAGAGAAAGCTGCTATCAGTCAGGCACTGGAAGAATTCAGTCCACACTCACCTTATCGTTAAACCTTGCTTATTTTTCCGCCAGGGGAGCGTATGTAGAGGATATTTTCACAAATACCTTTTATCGTTTCCGCATACCAGCGGCCGCCTCTTTTGGAGCGCAGGCGCTGGCTGTTAAGATATTTGGCAATTTTATGGTAACTCAAATTTTCGTCCTCCCTCTTCTCCCTGATGAGAGTTGCAATTGCCAGTTCTTTTTCAATAGGTATCAGCTGTTTATTTTGGTATCTGTAACCAAAAGGAGCATGACCGACACGCTCACCAATTTTTCGCTTGCGCTCTATCATGTCCCTGGTCCGGTCAGGAATTGATTTTACATCCCAAAGTGCGAGGATCGCTACTGTTGCTAAAACTTTTTTCCCGCTTTTTGTTTTTGAATCCAGGCCTTCCGCGACTGAGATAAAGCGAATTTTATGTTCATCAAATAAATTCAGCAGTTTTTTATATAGTCGAATTTTTCTGGTCAGGCGATCCAGACGTGCTATTACAAGCACTTTAACTTTACCTTTTTCAATCAGTGAGAGCAGTTTTTTTAAATTTGGTAACTCCAGCGTGGCACTGCTAGCTTCCTTGTCACGGAAGGTCTTTTTTAACTCAAGTCCATTTTCTTCAGTCCATTCTTGAATAATCCGAACTTGATTGCTGAGGTCCAGATTTCTTGGTGTAGGACGCTGATTATTTAAACGGGCATATCCGTAAATACTCATTTTTATTAAATTTAATAACGTAGCTACAGGATGATTTGTTGAGGGACTGAAATGGAATACATTTATTAAGGACTTCCGTTTTCCAGATCACCGATTAGTTCAAAAAAAATGTCCCGTGCATGGTTGAGGTGTGACCTCATTATAGTTTGAGCTTCTTTGGGGTTTTTTTGACGGAAAGACTCTAACAAATGCTCGTGGTCATCTAAAACTATTTTGTGTAATTTATTTTCCTGCATCAAAGCCAGCAATTTTGTCCACATCGGAGAATGCATCTGATCCCAAAGATACGCTGTAATGGTTTCCAACACGGTGTTTCCAGTAGCCTTGGCAATCAGTAAATGAAACTCACGGTCACCGTCTGCACCGACTAAGTTGTCGCTGACCATTTTTTCAATAGCGAGTTCCATTTCATCCAGGCATTTAGTATCTATACGCTGTGCTGCAAGTGCTGCATTGTTACCTTCAATCTCTTTTCGTGCTTCAATTAATTCCAGTGGGCCCGGACCAATGTCTTTAAGTTTACCGCTCAATTTTAGCTTCTTTTTTGCATTTTCGATAACATAAATCCCTGAGCCGACCCGTACCTCAACCAATCCGGATATTTCAAGAGCAATCATTGCTTCACGTACAGTCGGCCTGCTGACTTCAAGTTGTAAGGCAAGTTCCCTTTCAGGAGGCAACCGCATCCCTGGTTTAAGTTTCCCTTTTTGAATTAATTTGGAGACTTGTTCGGCTACTTGTTCGAATCGGCGCTGTGAGCGGACTGCTTTCAGGAGCATATGATTTTTATGACAGTTGATTATTTGTGTTAGCTTCTCTTCAGAAGAATACTCTGTTTTCTGGAGAGAATGGTCAAGCGTTTTAATCTTTATTGGTAAAAATAATAATTGGTCTGACAGTTTTACCACTTGCGAGAGTACTTCAAATCAGTTATTCTTTATTTTAGCAATAATTAGAATAATAATTTGAAACAAAATTCTAGTGATTTCTACAGTATTTTAATTAAAACAAGGTTCAATGGCAGCAAATATTAAAAACTAAAGGAGCAGAGCTTATGTCATTTGAAAAAAATCTTCGTGAAGAATTTGTAAGGTTGCTGGGAAAAGATTGGGTCAAAGATGATCCTGTAACCCTTTATACTTACCGTTGTGACGGTCTGACATTATACACGGCTCCTCCTATGGGAGTTTTGTTTCCAGGAACAGTACAGGAACTGGTATCAGTTGTAAAATTACTTCATCAGCACAAAATATCGTTCATTGCACGCGGAGCTGGAACCGGACTTTCCGGAGGAGCAATTCCTCAGGAAGGAAGCGTGATCATTGAAATGGCTCGTTTCAAGACTGTGCATGAAATTGACTGGGTGAACCGCAGCATCACAGTCGGTCCGGGTGTGATAAATTTACACATCACAGAACATGTGCATTCCCATGGTTATCATTATGCTCCGGATCCCTCCTCACAAAAAGCCTGTACAATCGGCGGTAACGTTGCCGAAAATTCCGGAGGTCCGCACACACTGAAATATGGAGTAACAGTCAATCATGTTTTGGGTGTTGAAATTGTCCTGCCGGACGGAGAACTTGTCACACTGGGAGGAAAACATCTTGGTATGCCCGGTCCGGACTTTTTGGGGCTGGTAACCGGCTCAGAAGGAACCTTCGGTATTATTACCAAAATTATCTGCAGACTGACACCAAATCCGGAAAAAGCAGTCACTCTGCTAGGCATTTACAAATCAGTCCATGATGCCTGTGAATCTGTTTCCAGTATAATTCGTCACGGCATCATTCCGGCAGCCATGGAAATGCTGGACAAAATTACTATTTCTGCGGTTGAAAAAGCGCTCAAGCCGGGCTTCCCTCTGGATGCAGAAGCAGTATTGATAGTGGAGTTGGATGGTTTGGCAGACGGGCTTGAAGCAGAAGCAGAAATTGTTGAAAAAATTCTCTTAGAAACAGGCGCAACCAAAGTCAATCGTGCAAAAGATGAAACAGAACGTGCAATAATCTGGCGTGCACGCAAAGAAGCTTTTGGTGCAATCGGCCAGATATCCCCAAGTTATTATGTTCAGGACGGCGTAATTCCACGCAGCAAACTGCCACAGGTTTTGGACGAAATTTCGGCAATTGGAAAAAAACACGGACTGACAGTAGCCAACGTTTTTCATGCTGGAGACGGTAATTTGCATCCGCTGATTTTATATGATTATGAAAATCCGGAGGAAGTGGAAAAATCGCATAAAATTGGTGAAGAAATTTTATCTGCCTGCATTCGTCACGGCGGCACACTTTCAGGTGAACACGGAATTGGTATTGAAAAGGCAGAGTGGATGTCTGCTCTTTATTCGCAGCACTCACTGGACAACATGCAGAATGTACGTGCATTTTTTAATCCGGAAAACCTGCTCAATCCCGGCAAATTGTTTCCACAACCCGGACGTTGTGCGGAGTCTAAAGCAGGAACTCCTCCGGCAAACGCAGCCACCATCGACAATTCGAAAATTGTTGCAGCTAAATCAGGTATTGCAGTATGACGATCATGGAAACAACATCTCTGGAAGAAACCCAAAAATGGATTGAATCACGTATTGCAACACAGCAGCAATTTCGGATTTGTGGAACTGGTTCACGTATTGCCCCGGCAGTTTCCGAGAAGTCTAAACCGGAAGACAGTGACACTCTTGCACTGAAAAAACTCAATACCGTCTGCTTTTTTGATCCGGATGATATGGTGGTGGGAATTGAGGCCGGCATGAGCATCAGCAGTCTGCAACAATTGCTTGCAGAAAAAAAAATGGTTCTGCCTGTGAATCCATGGTTCCCGGATTCTTGTGTGGGGTCGGTGGTTTCCTGTAATGATTTTGGAGCAAACCGCATGGACATGGGGGGACTGCGGGACAGCATTATTGGAATTGAATACATTAACGGCAAGGCCGAAATAGTACAGGCAGGCGGTAAGGTAGTGAAAAATGTTTCCGGTTATGATCTGACACGCATGATGCTGGGTAGCCAAGGTGGTTTGGGAGTTATTACTGCAGTTAATTTTAAAGTCACACCACTGCCTGTTGAACCGCATGGCATGTTTGGTAAATTCCAGGATGAATCGTGGATAAAACTGCTGGAGGATTTACACAAGCAGCGGATTCCACTGGATTGGATTCAGGCTGTTTCGACTTCGGATTTAAACTGGATTCTGGGCTTGGGATATTCCGGTAACCAACTGAACCGCAAGCGAATTGAAAGTGAAATAGGTACAGTTTTTGGCAGTGCTTTAGATATTCTTCCTGATGGAGAATCATTTCCCGGACAAAATTATACACCTGGAGAACAAAGATTTACAGGATTTCTGGCAGGTATTCGTGATTCTGCAGCAATGCAGCCTTCAAGTTTTCATGTTATGGCTACTTTGCCTACAAATGAAATCTTCAACTTTCCCTTTGAAACTTTCCGCCGGGAAAATTTTTTATTTGCAGTTCATCCTGCAGGAGGAGATATCCATTTTATGCAACAAAGTAGTGATAGAACAGAACAGTTACAGTATCTCGAAAAAATAAAAACTGCTCTTATTCATACAGACAGTAAGCTCCGCTGGGTTAGCGGGGCAGCAGAGTCATCGTTTGAGGAATTGGGGAATTTTGGTGTAGCAAACGGTTATTCTCTGGCAAAAAGACTCAAAAAACATCTCGATCCTGCAGGTGTTTTTGTTGCTCCATACTACAATTTGGATTTTGAAAAATGAGCATGAAATTTTCTCAAAAAAAAGCAGTTTCGACTAAAGAACTATTCAGGGCAGCTGAATTTGAAAACATTCTCAAATGCGTTCACTGTGGTCTCTGCCTTGAAAGCTGTCCTACCTACAGGGAATTGGATGATGAAAAAGATTCTCCGCGGGGACGGCTCTACCTGATGCGTGGACTGTGGGAAGGTGAACTGGAGCTTGAACCTGCGGTGCTTGAACCTTTGAGTCGCTGTCTCGACTGCCGTGCCTGCGAAAGTGCCTGTCCTTCCGGAGTACCTTATGGAGAGTTGCTGGAAAAAACCCGTGGAATAATTCTCGAAAACTCAGCACAAAGTTTGAAGGAGCGGGTGCTGAGGAGCCTGTTGTTGAAGGGCTTGTTTCGCTCCACCAATCTACTGACTTTAGCAAGTCGTCTGTTGAAAATATATGCAGCTACAGGTTTGCCCAAACTGATTACGAAAACATTCGTTGGAAAACTACTCCCTGAGTCATTTGTATTCCAGCAGCACCTGCTGCCAGACTGTTCAGGTCAATCTTTTAAACGAAAACATGCCGATCAGGTACTTTCACCACTGTCGCAAGAAAAGCTGAAATCCGAAACTCAAAAGAGCAAAACACAGCTTAGAGTCGGAATGTTTTCCGGCTGCATTATGGATGTTTCGGAAGCAGCAATTCACGAATCAACTCTGACATTGTTACGCAGGTTTGGTTGTGAAGTTGTTGTTCCCGGTAATCAGGTTTGTTGTGGTGCTTTGCACGTTCACAGTGGAGACAGAAAAACATCCCGTGAATTTGCACTGAAAAATTTAAAAGCTTTTGAACCTCGACACTTTGATGCAATTATAACAAATGCGGCAGGCTGCGGTGCTCAGTTGAAGGAATATCATCATCTGTTTTCTGGAGGAACTACTGAAGTCAAGTATGACTGGGCTGGTTTTGAAAATAAAATAGTTGATATCCTGGAATTTCTGGCGCGGTTTCCGGAATTTATGGAGAAGCTGGACTGGCGTGAAGAGCAGGACGTAGTGCTTTATGATGCTCCCTGTCACTTGATGCATGCTCAACAGGTGGATGAAAACCCGCGAAAATTATTGAGTAGTCTGCCTGGAGTATCACTGGTTCCACTGCAGGAATCTAACTGGTGCTGTGGTTCCGCAGGCATATACAATCTTGTGCAGCCGGAACTTTCTGCTGCAGTTTTGAATCGAAAAACTGAATCAATTCGTCAGACACTGTTTGAAAACCCTCAGGCAACTACAATTGTAACAGGAAACCCCGGCTGTCTTTATCAAATTCGTGCCGGAATTATCAGTAAAGATATTCAGTTGCGGATCCTCCATCCTGTTGTTTACCTGGCAGAACGTTTGAAAAAAAATGGATCCTGAGTCATTTCTCAAGTTACTTTTTGAAACTGCTGTTGCTAAGGCACAGCCTGCACAATGTCTCCCTCCTTTTCTAGAAAAAATTATACGACCATCCGGTAGAACTGTTGTTTTTGGTGCAGGTAAGGCTTCTGCGGCGATGGCACAGGTTGCTGAACGACATCTCGCTTGGCCTTTAGAAGGTTTGGTGGTAACTCGCTACGGTCATGCAGTTCCCTGTCAACAGCTGGAAATAGTGGAGGCGGGACACCCTGTTCCGGATCAAAATGGTGTTACTGCTGCCGCGAGGATGCTCGAAACTGCTGCAGGATTAAACCGGAACGACCTGGCTCTCTGTTTAATTTCCGGTGGAGGCTCCTCTCTTTTGTCACTACCTGCGCCCGGTTTGAGTCTGCCTGACAAACAGTGTGTTACAACTCTGTTGCTGAAATCCGGTGCTACTATTCACGAAATGAATTGTGTGCGAAAACACCTTTCTGCAATCAAGGGTGGAAAACTTGCTGCTGAGACTGCACCTGCAAAACTGCTGATGTTTGCTATCTCAGATGTGGTTGGTGATGATTTGGCCGTAATTGCTTCCGGACCAACGGTGGCTGATTCAAGCACATTTGAAGATGCTTTGGAAATACTTCTAAAATACAATATTCAGGAACCACTTTCAGTACTGCAGCATTTGCAGAAGGCAGAATCTGAAACACTAAAAGTGCAGGATCAGTTTTTGAAAAATGTTGAAAACTACTTAATCGCAACACCTATGCAGTCACTGGAAGCAGCAGCACAAGTTGTTTCTGCGGCAGGAATGAAGGCGCAAATTTTAGGAGACAACATCGAAGGAGAGTCCGGTAAAGTGGCTCAGGAACAGGCGGCAATTGCTCTGGCAGTTCAGCAGCAACTTAGTTCGGACTCGAAACCGACAGTTCTGCTTTCAGGCGGAGAAACAAGTGTCAAAGTTAGCGGTTCAGGACGCGGTGGGCCTAATACTGAATTCCTGCTGACACTAATGCAGGAACTGCAGGGACGGGCCGGAATCTGGGCACTTGCCTGTGATACTGATGGTATCGATGGAACGGAAGATAATGCCGGTGCCTTAATTACACCTCAAAGTTTTATTAAAGCATCAAATTTGGGTTTGGAACCTGCAGTATTTCTTGCAGATAATGACGCCTATAGTTTTTTTGAGGCCCTTGGTGATCTGGTTTCACCTGGACCGACAATGACTAATGTCAATGATTTTCGTGCGATTTTAGTTATGTCTCAGTAATAACAGAGAGTTCTGAATTTGAGTCTTACTCTCCACGCCAGCGGTAGTGTTCAAGATCTGTCCTGCCTTTTTGATCAAAGCGAACACCTTCAGCCTCCAAAAGTTCACGCTGAAGTGTTTCACCTGAGCCTCCGCTTCTGGCACTGATTGCTCCCTGAAAATTGATTACTCTATGCCAGGGAATATCTGAGTCAATTGGAATTGCAGCTGCAGCATAGCCCACCATTCGAGCAGTACAGCTACCTGTTATTTCTGCAATTTGACCGTAGGTAGCAACTTTGCCGCAAGGAATCAGTCGAATAATCTGATGTATTTGCTGATAGATTGGCGATTTCACTGCGTATTAACTGTTGGATTTTGCCAAATCTCTAGTTTTAGTTTGCAGAGTTGGAATATCTGCTGTTGCAGATTTGCTGTTATTTGGTACAAGTTGAAGATGTTCCTGTACTTTGGTTGCCGGAGTTGGTTCAGAAGCAATAGTACTGGAAGTAGTTTCGATAAAACTAAAATCCTTCTCAAAAAAAGTCATCCACTCATAATCTTCATTCAGGCTTCTTAAGCGCAGAATCTGATTTTCATAGATTGAGATGATAAAGTCATCTTCCAGCATCGGCATGGGATGGGAAACTACTTGGAACTCAGAGGTGCAGCTGCCGATTGCATTACCTAAAATAAGGAAATCATTGGGGTCATTTCCAAAGAGTGCTGCTTGGATATGTCCGGATTTGCCGACAAGTCCCAGTCGTTTATAGGAGCTGTTGAGACTGATATCACGTAGTTTTACCATCACATCTTTTGTGACTACTGTTTCAATCATTGGTCCTTCTTCAGGTGGATTCCAACGTGAAGCAAAATTAAAAGAACTGGTTGCAGGTTTAAGATTCAGCGTCTGTTCCTTATTTGTACTGTGATTCTTGACATGAAGTCGATTTGAGACTACCTGAAATTCTAATTTTGCAGGGTTCTTATTCTTTAATAATTTAAAGAAATCTGCTTCCAGTTGAATCGACCAGACCGGTTCATTCTCTGGAAATTGTGTTGTCAGATTTGCGGAGATGTTTCCGGATTTCAGAAACACATTTTTTGCAGTTCCTTCAAGTACAAGATGTAGTGCTTCGTCTCGAAAAATCAGCAACATTCTACCTTTAAAACCCTTTTCCAGATCTACCAGGATTTTGTGCAGATTTACCGATATTTGAAAGGAGCCGTCATCTTCAATTTTGAGGAACGGTGTTAAAGATTCTATGAACGTTTCTCCTTTTTGTTGGAAGTAGCCGTTCAGTTTTTTTTCATTCCAGAATGTCAGCAGTTCAGGTGGGTCTATTCTGCGTACATCTCCTGGAAAGCTGTTCCTGGTAGATTGCCAGGATGTGGCCTTTTTTTCCTTCACTAAATCTGTAACAGTCTTTCCGTTATGATCTGTTTGTTGTGTCTGTTTTGCATGATTGATTAAGAGGATAGATGCATCCTTAAAAGGAAATATTCCGACTGAATCAATACAAATGAATGGCTTGAAGTCTTTAGTTTTTTCATTCATTGGATTGGTATTGCTGAGAAATTGGTGTTGTTGTCCAAAATTAAAACCGCTTAGCTTTATGATCTCTTTTGACATTATGCAACTCTCAGGCTAATCTTGACACATCTTTTAAACTAATCGAAATTTTACTAAAACAAGTGCTGGAACAATGCAGTTTTAGTTAAAGAAATTAGACGACATGCAGATAAAATAGCTATGACAGGTGAATTAAGGGGATACTGAATTATGGGGCCACACTACTTAATTCAAAAAAATCTTACAACTGATTTTAGAGACTGATATAATCGAAAAGTAACGGGGATAAAGTATGGAGCGAGAAACGGGATTCGAACCCGCGACCTCAACCTTGGCAAGGTTGCGCTCTACCAGCTGAGCTATTCTCGCTTTAATGGAAATGTACCTTCATTTTATTTGAAGGGATGCAGGATAGTCAATCTATTTTTTTGAAAACAGAGTTGCAGTTAATATTATAGCTTAGTGCATGATCTTTGCACTTTAAATTAGATGACTCAAAACAATTAGTTTAAAAGAAGAGTAGCTTTCATTTGAGAAAATATTGCCCACTAAAAACAATGTATACATGAGAGAAAAAGTTTTAAATATTAATGGATTATTTGCATTATTTTTCCTGCTGACTTTTGCAGGAGAGCTCAGTGCAGCTTCTCCACAATTTCAACCGGCACCGCTTCGTAATCAGGCATTGATGTTTGAGACAAGTGGGCGCAGCATCGAGAACATCAGCTTAGCTACTTACAAAAAGTCTAAATCTAAGGTCAAGCAACAGATTCTCACCAAGAAGGAAACAACAGCTGTAACAAAGCCGGTTTTTGAAAAGACGCCGTATAGAAATAGGTTTTGGCAGGTGGAAGGACAAAGCTATGACATTCCTATTCGTTACAACTCTAAAATAAAAAGAGTGATCCGCAGACTGGTATCTAAGAAACGTAAGCAGATGATCAGAGGCATAAAGCGATCTGGCAGATATATACCCATGATCACTGAAATGCTGCGTAAGGAAGGCATGCCACTGGATTTAGCATACGTTGTTCCTGCAGAAAGTAATTTCAATGTGAGCGCACGCTCACACAAGAGTGCAGTTGGATTATGGCAGTTTATCGCGTCAACAGGCAGGATTTACGGATTAAAAATAAATCGCTGGGTTGATGAACGTCGCGATCCAGTACTGTCGACAAAAGCCGCAATCACCTACCTGAAGCACCTCTACGGATTGTTTGGTAACTGGGAACTGGCTATAGCGGCCTACAATACTGGTGAAGGTCGAGTCAAAAGAGCGATCAAAGTGGCCAAGAGACAAGGAAAAAAAACTGATTTCTGGTCCCTGCGTTTGCCTCGTGAAACCAGAGGTTACGTACCGGCAATAATGGCTATGGCAGTTATCTATAAAAATCCTGAGCGTTATGGTTTAGGACATGTGCGTCCTGATGCCGCCATGGATGAAACCAAATCCAGTTTGTCTGTAGCCTTTTCTCTGGAAGAAGTAGCAAAACGTTCAAAGATCTCTTTCAAAACACTGCGTGAAATGAATACTGCTTTGTTCCTGGGTGTACCTCCCATGACTCAGGCACGTTATTCTTTTTATGTTCCGCAAGAAAATAAAAAACTATTAATTGCTTCACTTGAGAAAAATCCTCAGCCTTCAAAGAAGTGGGGACTTTCTTATAATGCACTGCTGGGTAATTCTGCAAGAGTGACAACTTTACTTGAAAAGTTTGGAGCACCAATCTACTTTCGCGTCAGGAATGGAGACAATCTCTGGGATTTGGCCAGAAAACATAAAACCTCAATCCGACGTTTAGCAAGGTGGAACAGGCTGAATTCAAAATCAGTTCTGCATGTAAATCGGCGTATGAAAACTTATGTTCCAACCTGGAAAGTTTTCAAGGAAGTTGCCAGGAAATATTCTTCTTCAGGGCCGAGTTTGATAGCCCAGAGAATTCGTGTACCAAAAGGCGGAGCACTTTCTAAAATTGCTGAAAAATATCGGACCAGCGTTCGCAAATTAATGAGATGGAACAAACTCTCTAGTCCACATGCGATCCGGGCGGGGCAGAGTTTGGTTGTCGGTTATCGCAGAATATCCAATACGAGACAACCCCGCAGTATAAGTGTGATCCAAGTTCCAAGAAATACTACACTCTCTCACTTGGCGTTACGCTACAAAACTACTGTGAAAAAGTTGATGAGCTGGAATGGCATGAATAATTCTAAGCAGCTGAGGACCGGCATGAGATTATTTGTCAAAGCTCCTCCCAAGGGACGTGTAAAACTGCAAAAAAAGGTATTGGCAAAAAGGAGTTCCAGCAGAGCGCCTCAAGTCAGGCACAGAATTATCCGTGTTCGTAACGGAGATACTTTGTGGAGGATTGCTCGAACTTATCGGACAACAGTCAAGGTCCTGATTTCACTGAATGAACTGACTTCTGCAAACCATCTACGGTTAAATCAAAAGTTAATTGTCCCTTCCCGTTCATAAACAGGATTTTTCTAGATGTGTTCATAATAATTTCTAAAACTGTGTCATTTTGAGTACCAGAACAGTTCTTTAACAAACCCTCAGTCTGACACTATGAATGTTATTTGGTCCTCAAAATGAAAGTCTGCATTTCAAGTATTAACTTGAAAATCAGATAACAAAATTAATTTATTTCCGAAATATAATTCTATAATTTCAAAGAGTATTTAAATAACAAAACGGTATTTAAATGGCATCCTTTACTGAGGAAAAGAAAAAATTACTGTTAGAAGCTCTATCTTATATAAAGAGTTTTAATGGAAAAATAGTGGTCATTAAATATGGCGGGGCAGCAATGATTGAGGAGCAGCTCAAGCACGACTTTGCACAGGATATTGTGTTGTTGCAGTCACTCGGAATGTTACCTGTCATTATTCACGGCGGTGGACCTGAGGTTTCAAAGGCGATGGAGAGATTAGGACAGGAAGTGTCCTTTATTGATGGTTTAAGAGTGACCAGTTCAGAGAATCTGAAAGTTGCGGAAATGGTGCTTTCAGGCACAATTAATAAGGAGATTATCACACACCTGAACACTTTTGGCGGAAAAGCAGTAGGTGTCAGTGGGAAAGACGGCCTCTTAATTGAAGCTAGAAAAAAATCACACCATGGCGGTATTGATCTGGGTTTTGTTGGAGAAATAGCAAGTGTTAATCCAGAACTGCTGCTGGTGCTGCTCAAGCAGGATTTTATACCGGTTGTCTCTCCAATTGGTCTTGGAAAAGATGGCACCACCTATAACATCAATGCAGATACAACTGCTTCTAGGATTGCTGTTGCTCTTGGGGCGCACAAAATAATTTTCATGACTGATGTAGATGGTGTTCTTGAAGAAGGTAAGTTGTGTGCTCAGTTATCTGCCAACGAAGCAGAGAAACTGATTAAGCAAAAAGTGATTGGCGGAGGAATGGCTCCAAAAGTTGAAGCTGGTCTTTTTTGTGTTAAAAATGGAGTTGAGTCTGCACAAATAATCAACGGGACAGATCCACATTCTGTTATTGCAGAATTATTTACCGATCAGGGCATCGGCACCAAAATAGTTCTGAAATAATTCCTCGATTTTTAGTTGCATTACTGAATTAAGAGGCCGCGATACATAATTCAAAAAGACAACTTCATGCCCACTTAAATCCTCTGTTTAGTATTGGTTTCGCCTGATTCTGGGTCAAGTCACGGATGACAAGTTTCAGAGCTATTCTAAAACATTAGTAGTCTGCTGGTCCGCAAATAGATACTAGTTGCCACGAACTGCTGTCCTGTAATAGCTTGTCATGGCAGCAAGGTCTGCGTCTGGAAACGGATTTTCTAAAGATGTGAGTTGATCACCGCGAAGTCCTGTGATCAATCTGGCGACAAACTCTATACGGCTCATAGTACGGGATTGCCTGAAAAGATCAAAAGCCGGAAGTTCATTATTTGACAAAGCTCCACTGTGACAACCAAGACAGAGAGTTTTGTGAATATTTTCTGCCCGTTTATGAATGGTCTGTGAAGAATCAGTTTGTAGAGCAGGAGAGAGTAGGAGAGGATATTTAGAAATGAGGTTTTCCAAACCGGAATTGAGTTGGCTAAAATTCCCGGTTTTGAAAAATAACAGCAGATTATTGAAAACAACAGGTGCCTTCTGAGAAGTGTGTTTGCTTTCTTGATCTGCATAACGCACCAGGAGTTCCAGCATACCCAATTTTTCCTGAACTCTAAGTCTCAATCCCTGTTGTCGAAGCTCAGTAGCTTCTGAGTCTCCCAGCAATTTAATATCTGCCTGAAGTACCAGCAGATTTGCTGCAAGTCGTCGATTATGTTCACCCTGTGCAAAAGTACCGGGTACGTCTAACAATATAAACGTACCCAGCAAACAGGAAAAAACAGCAAACTTTAGCAAATGTTTCATTGCAACACTATATTTTTGCTGTGTTCAAACTCGAATGTAGATGAGTTATTCGTGTCCAGATTAGTAGTTTATTTGGCGCTCCATTGGCAGAGAAGCATCAGCAGTCCATTCGACCATTGAACCGTCGTACATTTGAGTTTGTTTGTTTCCTACCAACT
>JACKQG010001468.1_pt1 | contig 32621 bp, 20 predicted proteins | sample 8237621 | NCBI WGS metagenome assembly JACKQG01 (sample SAMN15677084, study PRJNA649215) | marine metagenome | biome: marine; feature: Black Sea; material: saline water; isolation source: suspended particulate matter (SPM) from the Black Sea western gyre | collected 2013-06-09/2013-06-10 | depth...
TGAAAAGCAGTCACCCGCAACCAATCAATATTGGTGAATTCCCTTATGTATTTCAATAAATCCAACTGGGATGGCGCTGCAGCAAAGATAATTCTAACCGTTTGTTGTTGATCCAGCAATAATTTGAGTTTAGTGTATAATGCCCTGGCAGCAGCAAAACCCATCTGATCACGATTAGCAAAAATGCTGATCCGTAATTTATCATTATTATAAGTATTAACCATCTTCTCTCCTAATTCGGTTGAGTATGCTGCCCGGTTTTTAGTAAAATCCACCTGAATGGCATAAAATCAACTCGAGTTAATTCCGGTATCCAGTAGTCGCTGTACTTCAACTCCCGCGGTGATTACAGCGCCTAGTCCCCGTGGATCGTTAGCGTGAATTGGTCTAGTAAAGTAGAATTCGAGACCATCTCCTATCGCCGTACCCTTACATATATTATTCACCGTACCATCTGCTGTTATATAACCGGAAAGAGCATTCCAAGCTTTAATAGCAGCAGAGCTGAATTTTTCATTGAGCCAACCCTCACATACTCCGCGGGCAAAACTCAACGTGTACATGGCAGTACAGGAACTCTCTTCATATGATTTTGGGTGATCCAATACCTGGTGCCACATGCCACTCGGATTCTGATACTTCAGCAATCCAGCGGCACGAATTTGAAAGATATTCAGGATTTCCCGATAATCTTTATGCTCTTTTGGAAGAATCAGCAATGCTTCACTCATTGCCCACATCATCCAGCCATTCGCCCGACCCCAGAAAACGGTAGTGTTAAGCTGTTTGTCATCGAACCAGCCATGATGCGCCAGTCCGGTTTCCTCATCAAAAAGGTATTTATGGAAGTTAATTATCTGCCGGGCGACATCATCATAATAGCTGATATCCCCTGTTAATTGCCCCATCCGCAATAAAAACGGTACACTCATGAACAAATCATCTGCCCAAACTGTGTTATCAATCGGCTCAGGACGGCAGAATGTTCCGTCAGTTAACCGTTGTTGGGTGAAACACACATATGAGGCAATCGAATCAATCAACATTCTTGAGCCGGGATAAGTAGAATTTCTAATTTCAGCTTCAGCCAGTGGCAATGCTGGCGCTCCACTGTCATCCAGCATTGTTAACCTAAAAAGTTTATGGTAACCGTTACGCAATCCAAGTAAATATTCATACTGCCATCGGAAATAATCAAAATCTCTGAATAATAACGCTCTACGCCGGTCGAGATAATCAACAATGACGTCGTCCCTGGTATAATCGTAAAGCTCATACAACGCCAAACCTAATGCCCCGTTTTCATATCGCCAGTCTAAATAGGAACTTCTTTTGTATGTACTACCTTCGGGGATTTTTATCTCCCAGAGGACGCTACGTAGAGGAATTTGCCAACCGATAAAGGAATTCCCAACCTGGTAATAAGGTCCGATCCAATTATCTGGCAGAAGTCTTATTTCGTTTGAATCGACTGTTGTTTTGGGGAAGGGTCCAGCAATGACCCAATTTTGTCCTTCCACCTGAAGTCCAAAAGGTGCTAACGTGAAATGCACATCCTGAATTACCTCACCCTGTAGATCAAGCGGAGCAAGGACGAATTTCATTCCTTCCACCTGACTTTCCAGCCGTACCAGTATTTTATTGACACCGGTTTTTAGAGTCACCGAAAAAGAATTGTCGAATGTAAACCGGTCATAGGCTGGTTCACGAATAAGAAAATGCTCAGTCTGTCTTGACTGATATTCGATCTGGTCATTTAACCATATCTCCAAAGGTGAGGTTGAGCTAACACTAATTGTCAGCGCCTGATCGGACGGTGAGTTGATATAGCTTAGAGCATAATAATGACCTTTGACGTTATTGGAGGCGTTACCGAATTCAACGATTTGGATTCCCAATTCAGGCTGCTGAATGACCGGCATAAATTCATAGGCCGATTCGTTGATGACTTTCCAGGCAACCAGATTCGCAATGTCTATCGGCTCCGGTTGTTGGCCTTCCTGCGCCAGAACTACAGGACCGCTGCTACAACCGGTAATAATAAATACCAGCCACAATCCGATTAAACCATAAAGTATTAAACGTTTGCAAAACAGTAGATTATATTTATTCATCAGCAGTCAGCATTTTATCCAGGCACACATTACTATTTTCCCCCGGGTTGGTTAATCTTGAAGCAACAAATTATCGTCAATAATATCTCGCTGCGGTTTCCCAACCTGTATTGTTGGTCAGGTTCGTCAGGTTGGTTCCATTAATATCAACACTATAGATTTCCGAATCATTGAACTTTGTGGTCTCAAAAATGACAAATTTGCTGTCAGCAGTAAAGCTTGCATTTTGATTGATATAATTCAACTGATCGGTCAGGCAAACCGTACTTCCATCTTTCAAATTATAACGGAATATATCACGATATTTCATACCACGCTGATTTGAAATAAAAATGATATTCATACCATCCGGGGAGAATTTCGGTTCTGTTTCATGCATTGGACTATCAGTGATTTTTTCAAAATCCGTCCCATCATTAAAAATCAGACAGATATCTGAGTTCCCTTTCTGAGTAAGAGCAAATACGATCCGGTCACCAGAAGGAGAAAAATGTAGTTCACTTATTTTTCCCGGTTCGTTATACAAGATTTTTCGTGAACCACCTCCGGTTGACATTGAAACGATGGAATACACACCAGCACATTTGGATATAAATATTATGTTCGAACCAGCAGGTGAGAATACCGGAGCAAACTCATCGCAATTGTTAGCGGATAAATTCATGATTGTACCACTCGCCAGATTCATCAAGTGAATCTGCTGCCGTCCGGAGATTCTGTCAACATAAACTACTTGGGAACCATCCGGTGAAAATCCGGCATCGGGATTATCGTGCGTTAGATTACACAACACTTTAGTCTGACGATCAGAGATATTAAGCAACTTGAGCTGGTTTTTAGAACCGGCTACGGATACATATAACACAGTTTTACCATCAGGTGAAACCCGGGGATTTGATAAACTGCGGACATTATTTATTTCAGATGTGAGATTTGTCTGTCCCGTTCCGTCGCTGTTCATCAGAAAAATATCAAATTGCCGCGGCGGTGCTTCCCGGTTTGATAAAAATATTATTTTGTCCTCAAAATGACGTTGAGGAATGCTGTGGCGGGAACATGAATTGATTGAGATAAAACCAATCACCATCAGGATCGGTATCTTGAAATAATTATTAATTCGCATAGACTACAATCTATATCAGATAAAACCCGAAGGTCAGTAAAACCATGCTGATGGAACGTTCTTCACCTATAATGGTCGTATTTCGGTCGAAAATACCTGGAAACTGCAAATCTGATATTTTACGGATTCCCTCATATCGGGGATTACCCAATGATAAATATTTCAACTCAAAATTAAATTTATTGGCAAAGTCAAAACCCAGACCAAGTTCGTACCCGAAATTCATGGCATAGTCAAATATTGTCTCTTCCACCGTTACATTGGTATACGATGAATCCAGTGTTATTATTTCCGGGCGGATAACCTTGCGCGTTGCCGCTTTAGTAAGGTTGATTCCTGCTTTGATAGAACCATAAAAAGCTAGTTTCCCGCTCAATGATCGCTTATAACGAAAACCGGTCATCAGCGTCATACAATTCCAACTGCCATATTCAAATTTAAGATTGGTGGTATCCCCCAGCAGTTCCTCAAATTTCGCCTCCAGCTCGCTTACATCGGTTCCGTTACGATAATATGTGGTACCCAGTAACCAGTCAATTTTCCGGTTCCGGGTGGCAGAAAGGAAGTCCACTCCGAAACCAACACCGGTACCGGCATATCCGATCTTTTTACCCACGTCAAAACCGGAGCGCCGGGTAAGTTTGGCATCATCGCCGACGCCCTGTCCGAACAGCCCCACCGGCAAAGTGAGATTTCCGGAAATTAGAAAAGAAAGATTAGGGATTTGGGCAAAAATTTCACTGGAAATCACCAGAAAGCTTATTATCAGTATTGAACGAAGGTGTTTCATATCAGGCACTCCAATAAATCTGACTTCCGACAGATCGAATTTATCAATGATAATTCCGCTGCAGTGTTTATGAAAAAGTGATGACCCATCCATAATACGGGGAACAGATCATCACCTTTTCAACTTGTTAATCTATTTCAAACCAGTTACAATAACCGCGGTTATTGTACGACTATTATTTTATTAATAGCATCTTTTTAGTTTGAAGATTGTTTTCACTCTCCAGTTGATAGATATACAGACCGCTGACTACCGGTATGCCGGCATCATTGAGTCCATTCCACTGTACCATGTATTCACCAGTTGACTGGATAGCTTCGTTAACTAGCGTACGGACGTTCTGACCAAGGATATTGAAAATGGTAAGTTTTACAGCAGCGGAAGCATGTAACTGGTAAGTAATGGAAGTAGTCGGGTTAAACGGATTGGGATAATTCTGTTCCAGTGAGAACTGCGTAGGCAGAGTCTGGCTGTCGTTATCCGTTCCGATTGTACCTCCCGCGTCCCAAATGGCTTTGAGGTCTGGGAACCAGTTCAGGTCACCTAGCGGGAATCCGTCTATCCCATGTCCGTAGGCAGCTTCAGTATCAGCATAATCGAAGTCGAATTCATCAGCGGCAGGTCCAACGCTCCCCGGTAGGTCGTAATATGATCCTATGCCATTTCTGTCGTGATAAATAAGCGGGTTGCCTATATCACTGTAATCGGTGTCATAGCCATGCTGCATAAAAGCCAAAAGTGAATCAAGAGGAAGTGGATCTGAGAAGGCCGGGAACTCCGCAATATTATTTTCATAAACCATATTCGGGAAAGTGGCAATCATGAACAAACCTGGTTGATGTAGTGGTACAGGATGTTGGACAACGCCGTTTGCGGTATACCAGGCAGTCAATTCCGGTGACCAGGCAAAACTGTTATGACTAATAACAATCTGCCGATCTTCTTCCGCGGCGATAGCCGGAGCATCAAGTGAATCCAGATCGATGACTTCGGCCCACATAGTGTCAGCCGGATCAGCCGCGTCGTATATCGTTCCAAAGTGATTGATATCCAAAAACAGATTATTAGTAATAGTGGCGTTAACGACTTTTTCCACTTCCAGCCGATCACCAAACTGAACGACAGTATTATGATCAAATATCAGGTCGTATATTTCAGTTTTATCCGAACGAATAATACGTCCTGAACCAGCGTATAGCGTATTATTCTGAACCAGGATTGTATCCTGTGGATTTCCACGGGTATCGATCATTTTACTGTCGCTTGCGTCAGCGGGTTCGTAGCAATTCCTCAATATGGAGTTGGTGATAAATAATTTGATATTATCAGCATTCATACGGAATAATGACTGGAATTCGTAATCCAGGAAACAGTTATCAACTACATATCGACCATCATCTTTTTCCAGCCGGAACATATTCTTCATGTCTGACGTGAAGTTTCCCAGATCATCGCGACCTGTGATGTACAGACCTTTGAATGTTCCATCATCATTAGGTCTGAAGGCGCGAGACGCAAAACCAGACACATCGACTGCCGGAATAATTAACGGACGTGGACCAGCACCCGCTTCTGCAACTACCCGCAGGTGAACGCCACTCAGACCTTCAACCGAACCATTCAGCAGATAAGCTCCGCCACGCGCTAACCGGTAGACCCGGTTCAAGTTTGCCGGTTCGCCGGCAGCGGTAGTATCGCCTTCCACAGCCAGGTTCAAGGTTTCATAGCCGGGGGTGACATCACATGTGTCTTCCGGACACAACTGTGCCGGAAGCAGGCCAATGCTTACAATCAAGGCTAAGCTTATCCTGATTAGTATTTTAAAATTATTCATTATTTTTCCTTTCGATCATTCTATGTTAAATAATTCTCTGAAATATCTAATAATACTGTTACCATTTTTGCTTCATATCGCACCTTCTTTCGGTTAAGTTTTATTAATACAGTCAAAATTCAAATCCAAACCCCAAATTAGTGGTCATACCATATACCTCCTTTTGAGTAAGAAATTTGGAGGCAAATTGATATGATTCATCGGGATAATTGGTAATATTGTTAATATTGTAATAAATACTGATCTGATCGGTTAGCCGGTATTTTACCGACAAATCCCAGCGCCGCAGGTTGGCTGTATAGCCGTCAAGTTCCGGCCGTTCGCCGACAACTGATAAAGTTTTTCCCTGATATAACATCGACAACCGCGCGGAAAACGGTCCTTTATCGTACCCAACACTGATATTCGCAATATCATCCGGCTGATCAGGCATGTCACTGACTCGAAAGGAATCCAGAACGGTGATAACGCTATACGGGGGATCCGGTAGCCGCTTCCGCTCTACATAAGTACGTGGGAACCTGGTTTTTGATTGTAGATGGGTATAATTGATATTCAGAACAATTCCATCTAATGGTTTAGGCAGCCAGTGAAAATTGGTCTGCCATTCGAATTCATACCCGTTTACACTGGTTTTAAAAGGACTGTTTTCCGGACGATCCAGAGTATACCCCTGCAATTCCGTCGGAAAGCCCTCTTCGGCGGCATTCAGGATCAAGTGCCCCACTCGTGTAAAGATCAGATTATCAATTTCTTTTTTAAAAACGCCAATTGTCAGTAAACCAATCTTGCCGCTGTAAAGGGAGAAAAAGATATCATAGTTCCGTGATATTTGTGGTTCGAGATCCGGACGGCCAAATTCAACCGTTCGTTCCGAGGAATGTATTTTCTTTTTTGGGAGCATCCAATTGAGCTGCGGACGAGAAAGCGTCTCAGTATATGCCAGTCGGATATCAAACCAGCGAGTTGGCTTGATTCGTAAATGATACATGGGAAACCAGCGACCATTCTCGGCTGTGGCGGTAGTGTCGGAAATGTAAGGATCATCCAGTCCCGGTTCATTAAATTCATCGCCAACCGTTCCCTGTCGACCGGTCATATTATAGCTGGTGTGCTCATAGCGCCAACCTGGTAAAATCATCAAAAAACGACCGATATTGAGTTCAGTCATAAAGTAGCCGGCTGAAACTTCCTCGCGTGTTTCATAATTATCCATCTCAACCATCGAAGAATATTCGTATAATGAATCCAACAGATATGAATCAAGAAAATGCCTTAATTCATTGTGATCCAATCCTACCGCTAACACATTGAGGCTGTCAAATTGTCCGCCTAAAAAATTATTGGTTTCAAAATCCGGATCCATGTAATTATACATCAACGGATGTCCGTTTGGTAACCGCTGATAAACAAAATCCGGATCATTGATTTGTGTATGGTGTAGCGCAAATTCTTCGTTGGGATTATCAATTCGACCGCGCCCTTCCCGACGATTACGATCTTTGAATTTGGTCAAGTATTTTCCACCGAATTTCAGATTCCCAGCAATATTTTTAGTAAATGTATAGGGAAAGTCAAAATCGATTTGCCCTGATTCATTGGATTCTGTCGACCGTTCATTATAATAATTGCCTTCGTATGCGAATGTTTTATCCAGATTATTATACGCTGCCTCGACTAATTGCACCGGTGTAATTGCATCTGTTTTCAGCGCTGCATCGAAAGCGCCGGTCTCGTAAAAGCGAATTCGGCTGTTATGGGGGTGGCGTGTTAGTGAGGCGGTACGCGAAAGTCGCCATTCTACCTCGCCAGACAGGATATTATGTGTACCTGAAATGGAATTTGTAAGGACATCAATCTGACGTTGACGATCGCGAAAACGCAGGCTGTGAACATTACTCCCACTACTGTATTTGTCAGTGGTTATAACTTCATTACGATCCAGGCGGCTCATGAAATTACTCAGTTTGATTATCCCATTGGGTAACTGATAATCCAGGATCAAGCCGCCGCCCGTCCTTTCCCGGATCTCATATACCAGATCAAAACCTACACTGTTCACCCGGATCGGCGCCCATATCTCACCTTCATCGGGGCGTGCTTCGCGCTTGACTTTGTATTCAGCTTCAAATTGATCCGTACCTCGTTGCGCTCTTTCAACATTTCCCGTGACCATTATTCCAAATTTGTTATCAAGGAATCGATTACTCAGCGTCAGACTGCCTTTATATTGTCCAAATTCGTTGCGTAAGGCGTTATATCCATCAGCTAACCGGACATTGTAACGAAATCCGCCTTCCGGAGCATCAGCGAGCTTGAAATTCACCTTTCCACCGAAAAAGTCAGCATCGAGATCGGCAGTCGGCGCTTTGCTCACTTCAATACTAGCCAGAATTTCCGGTGAGATCATTGCCAAGTCTACACTACGGTCATCAAGATCGGTGGCGGCAACATTAGCTCCCTCAATTGTGATAGTATTGTAGGTGGGCGACATGCCACGAATCACAATTTTATTTCCTTCACCTCCATCACGCTGGATAGATACACCTGGTAAACGTCCTACAGATTCAGCAGCGTTAGCATCGGGCAGTTCCTGAATTCTTTCCGCTGATACTATGTTAGATATGGTGTTCGAGGATAACTGCAGGTTGATCGCCTGTGCCTGGCCCTCTAATTGCGCTGTAATAACCACTTCCTCACCCTCAATAACATCAAAATATAACTGTAGATTAAGATAAAGCGTTTTGTCAACGTTGATAGTAATGATTTGTGAAATTTGTTTATATCCGATATAGGAGACGAATAATTCATATTCACCGGATGGTACACTGTTAATTGAATAATAGCCTTCCCGATCAGTCGATGAACCCAAAGCAGTTCCTTGTAAAAAGACATTAGCGCCCAGCAATGGTTTCCCGGTTACTACATCGGAAATATAACCAGCAATTTTTCCCCTCCCGGCAGCGAAAAGGATGCTGTGTGAAACAACTAAGATTATACAAAAGGCGTTAATTGTTTTTACTTTCATTATTCCCAACCCTATCATCTATCCAAAACTTAGGATACTTAGTATACTAAGTGTACTCACACAGATCAATATTATCAAGTCTTTTCTGATGATTACTCAAATGGTCTAGCAGGGCTACATTATGCACTCAGTCAGTCCCATAATTCGGCTATAAAATAGTTATGCGATAGCGGATTTCACTACGGAAACTGTCTTCCGGGGTATTAACCTTTAACACAATAGGATAGGTTTTCAATGCAGGAAACACCGCCCAAAAAAGATCTTCGTTTTTCCCTAATTCCAAATATGCATTACCACTCAATAATTCAAATTTTATTTTTCTGTTATTACCTCTGATCAGAACCGAATTTTTTTCCTGAAGTTCAAATATCATATCCGGGTACTGAACAATCGGTTCGACTATCTGTACATCAGGAAAGCGGTCATGGTAGCGCAATATGACCGTCTTCTCCACTGCATTATCTGTGATTAAATGTGTCCAGGTATAACTCACACCTCCGGGATAATACAATTCATTTTTTAATTCACCGGTTGTGGAAATCAGGTAATTATTATTTACTTCCTTTGCTGTAAAAACTCCCTCACATTCATACAGATTGGTGAAATACCCATTAGAATTAAAAAACTCAATCCGCGGGGTTAGGGCTTTAATACTATCTTCAACTACTGGCATATGCATTACTTCGCCCCGGACGTATTTTGTCTGACTTGAAATCTGGACAAATCCATGATCCTGAGCCCAAAGGATACAGATTGATCCCCCGCTTGGATGATGGGTGTATTTTCCTTCGCCCCAGTTTAGAATATCGCGGTAACCATAAGCCGAAATCGTTACCATCAGCTCTTTGGTACGTGCAACAGCAACGTCCACGGTTGGATAATAAGCCAGCCAGGATGGCTTATCGGCCGGTATCGGCGCCGGTGGCGATGCCGTGCGGCTGCCAAATTCCACGGTCATGGCCAAATTTTTTGCTCGGGCAAAAGTAGCGTAGTTACAGGGCTTTCCTTCAAAGATTTCCCAATACAGAGGACCACTACCAATCATTCCATCTTTGATCATGGTTCGCAAATATTCCAGATTACGCAATCCGGCGGTGGCGTAACTAGGATTTTCATCGGCAAACAAGCTGAAGAGTATCTGACAACCATCGGCGGTTTTACTGCCAAAAGTTGTCCACTTATAACAGCGACTGCCCCAAGAACCATCAATTGCGCCATTGGGATAAACAAAGTACATATTTTTAGCCAAGGACTTGCGCACTTTATCCATTATTTGATCGTCGTTACTGACTCGTGCATACAACGCCAAACCCCATAGCGACATATCCATCTCATAGCCCAGATCAACTCCGTATTTCACTCCCAACACCCGGGCTGCTTCACCATGGATAAATCCATCATCATCCATCTTCGCCACCGTCCAGTGCGCCAGATGACGGGCTTTGGCAATGTAAGCTTTATCCCCGACCAAATTATAGGTAATAGCCAGCGCCGCGGCTGTTGTGGGACAGTAATTAATGCTGGCAAAATCGGGACTCATATACTTCACCAGATAGTCAGCCGCACGCTTGATTGAATTCAACCAATTCGTCTTTTCCTCAGGACTGAAGTGCTGCTCCAGAATCGGATACGAATTGACCATCATTAATAACTGATCAGCCGTAGTCCCGGTCCATTCCCAGGGGGTTTCTTTCCATTCGCCTTCTTCCAGTTGCTGTTTGATCAACCAATTACCGGTTCGAATAGCCGCTTGAAGGTATCGATCTTCTCCAAAATATTTATAAGCAACCGCAAAGGGGTACACTGCTTCTGAAGCCCTGGTATGTAAAATATTACATTTGGGACAACGGATTGCACCAAAGTTGGGATCATCTTCATCGGATATTTGTAAATCCAAAAGGGTGTTGGTGAGTACTTGCATAGTTTTAAGGGATTCTTCATGCAAAGATACCGGGGTCTCGTCCGATGTACAGGACATTAATAAGAATATTACTAAAATCGTGGGTAAGACTCGCAAATCTATTTTTCCTCTCTCGAAATTATATAATGACCATCCGGAAATTAATTTTCGCCAGTGGTAAGTCCGTTGGCGTTTTGACTTTTAGCATGATCGGATATGCTTTTACCGAAGGGAATACTGCCCAGTAGTCTTTTCCATTCTCCCCCAGGACCAGTTCACGCTACGACTCCTCTCACGTACCATCAAAACACGTTCCATTTTAAATATTCGTAATTCAGTATCCAGACCATAACACCCACAATGACCATGATCGAGACGATTCCACTCGCTTTGAGCAGACCGTGCCTGATACGGACTTCCGGGTGGATGTATTTGAAAACCAACATCGATAAGCCGGCGCCAGTCGTACTGATCAGGAATGCAAACAACAGTTTGCCGTACCAGCCCATAGAGGGCACGCCTTGCTGGTTGAGTATTTTCCAGGTGTGTTCGAGTGGGTAATACTTCGGCAAATTAATCTGAAACCAGAAAGTGGCGCCATAGGCAAGGCAGAAAACATCGGTGAATATCAATCCCAAAAGATAGCTTTTATCGGATTTCTTCAATGTCAAATTCCTTTTAAAGTCGTCAAGTAGAAGCCGGTGTAAATGGAGTACAGAACGATAACGTTTAATATCATATACAAAGGAACGTATAAAAACAATTTTTCCTTTTCCGCTGCGGGATTGAAATTCCTTCGAAGATAGTAAAGCCCAAAAAACAATGCCATGCCAATTGCAGCCCAGTGTTCCTTAACCTCAAAAAGTCCGGTCGCCCACGGCAGCAGATGGTCTAAATACTCTGCACGGACTCTGACTCTAAAAGTAGGGTATATGATACTGCCAGTGAGAAAAGTAATTAAGTATGCCCAAAAGGACATTTTCATATATAATCCTTCCTTTGCTTCTTTTATAAAATTGCCGAAACAATATTGCACGATGATGACCAGACTATGCCCCATACTGCCGACCAATACAAATATGGCGACCAGATGCAGGAAAAGTAATATTTTAGCTATCGATTCAAGAAAAACAGTTGATTCGGTCATATCTGTGCCGCTCTGTTATTAATTGACAATAGAAATTCTATAACTTATCTCTTGGCTGAACTCATCTTCTTTTAGTTCAGGCATGGTTAAAGTAATCGGATAACATTTAGCCGCAGGGTAAACTGTCCAGTATTTTTCTTCCTCGACTCCTAAATCAAGTTTGGCGTAACCCTGAATTATTTCAAAACGAAAACGTTTATTTTCTCCAGTAATTAGAACCGTCCGAGAGTCTTCAAGCTGGAATTTCATACCGGGCTGCTGAAAGATCGGTTCGATAATTCTTACTTCAGGTCGTGTGCTGTGATAGCGTAATTTTATGTTTCTAACAATCTCATCATCATAAATTGAATGTGTCCATTTGTAAGCAACCCCGCCAGCTAACATTTTTTTATCAGATAACTCACCCGAAGTGGAAACAACCGCAAGTGCACGTCCTTTATTTTTCTCGATCATTAATTGACCGTCGAACTCATACAAATTTGTGAAATAGCCATTTTCATTCTCGAATTCAATTCGGGAGGTGAGACATCTGGTATCGCCTAAATCAGGAAAATGCATCGGCTCCCAGCGATGATATTCAGTCTGACTTGAGATTTGCAACGGGCCGTGTCCCTCAACCCAGAGATGCGACATGGAGCCACCTGCCGGGCGATGCATGTATTTGCTTTTATTTCTCTTTTTCAAATGTTTGTATTGATAAGCAGTTACAGTCGACATGAAATTTTTAGAGCGTACTAAAACAACGTCCATTGTTGGGAAATGCCGAACCATACCAATTTCTTCGGTCGGAAGCAGTGCGGCAGTACCAGAATTTTGCTCTCCCATTGCAACCGTCATGGCCAGGTTTTTCGCTCTGACAAACGTCGGATAAATACATAATGGTGCTTTGAATATATCCCAGTGATGCGGTCCATATCCTACAATTCCATCTTTTATGCATTCTTTCAGAAAGTTGAGATTCTTAATAGCCGCCGTGCGATATCTATCATCCTGGTCGGCGAACATGCTGAACAGGATTTGACAGCCATCGGCAGTGGCGCTGCCATACATTGTCCATTTGTTGGAACGAATTCCCCAGGAGCCATCAATGGCGCCGTTTGGGTAAACAAAATAAAGATGATTTTTAAGAGAGGCTTTTACTTTTTCTTCAATAAACTTATCATTGGTTAATTTGGCGTATAGACCGAGACCCCAAAGCGACATATCGATTTCATAACCCACATCCGCTCCGTATTTTGCACCGTATACCCGGTCGCCTTCAGCGTGGATAAATCCATCTTCGTCCATCTTTGAAATGACCTGCCAAGCAAGCTCTTTTGCTTTATTCAGGTAACGTTCTTCGGGAAAGTACTGATATGTCATGGCCAGCGTCGCCGTAGTCGTAGCACAGTAATTAATACTGGCAAAATCAGGACTCATAACCTTTGTCAAATAGTCGGCTGCTTTCAAAAAGGAGGTTTCCCAAGCTGTTCGCTCCGACCCCGACAACTCCGCTTTAATTATCTGGTATGCCATAACCATCATCAAAAGCTGATCAGTGGTGGTTCCAGTCCATTCTTCCGGAGTTTCTTTCCACTCGCCGCCTGGAAATTGTTGTTTTATCAACCAATTCCCCAAATTTTTTGCTGATGTGAGATATTTTTCATCTCCGGTTTGTTTATAAACTACTGCGAACGGATAAACCGCTTCTGCAGCGCGTGTGTGAAGGACATTACAGGATTCACATTCCAATGCACCGAAATCAGGATTATTCCTATCTGTAATTTGCATTTTAAGCAATGCTTGTGTTAAATCCTGTAGTGTTACGAAGCACTCATCCTTTATTGAGACAGTCTCGACGGGAGATTGACAACCGCCAAGCAGATGGACAATTAATAAAACTGACAATGATGTAATGCAATTATTCATGATAAGCGTCCTAATTCCTGGATAACTGGTTGGTATTAAATATTATACAGTTCGTTTAGCTTGCGGCTTTAACTCTGTCAGATCCGCAATCCGGATTGGCTTGCCTGTATCTATACTTTTTCTCGCGGCAACGCCGATCAATACCGACATGACGCCATCACGTGTTCCGGCGGATTGTTTGAGTGGATCCGGCATCTCCGGGTCTTTGAACAGTTTATCTTTCAATCGAATATCACCACCACCGTGACCGCCTTCAGCATGAGGAATTTGAATCAGTTCTGTTTCACCAAAATTCCTTGTAAGTCTAAGTTCATCATAATTTTCCTTTGGCCAGGGCTGTTTCTCATGAATCCACGTTTCCAATCTGCCTTTAGTACCGTTAAAAGCAATCCGGTAACCTTCGTAGGGAGATATGGTTGTAAGTGAATAAGTCACCTGAACTTTATTCGCATATTTGATCAGAACAGACATCTTATCGAAAATATCGATTTTGTTCCGCCAGATGCAACCGTCGCGCAGATAACCGTCGTATTTTTCATTTTCAACATAAAGCCCCATGTAGTGTTTATGTTTGGTAATGTCATAGAAAAATTTGCATTTATCCTTATGTGGGCAACCTCTGCACTTTTGTGAGCGGAAAGAACCATTTTCCCCAAAATACTCTAGAGCGCCGTGTCCAAAAACTTCCTCCGGATCAGAATCAAGCCACCAGTTCAGAAGGTCAAAATGGTGGGTTGATTTGTGCACCAGCAACGTACCGCCCTTGTCTCTCATACCGTGCCATCTGCGAAAATAGCGCGGGCCATGTTCGGTATTTAAATACCAGTGGAAATCCACCGACCTGATATCGCCAATAGCTTTTTCCATGAGCAGTTCTTTGATACGTGTCCGATGGGGGGAATAGCGATAATTGAAGGAGACGATTGCTTTATTTCCGGTTCTTCGTTCTGCATCGAGTATATCCTGTGCCTTCACTTCATCGGTCGTCATCGGTTTCTCGGTTATGACTTTCAAGCCATATTCGAGGCCTTTTATGATGTATTCATGGTGTGTGGAATCCACCGTTGTCACGAGAAGGATTTCCGGCTTGGTTGCTTTGACCATTTTATCGAAATCTGTAAAAACGGGGCAGTCCACACCGATATACTCACGGGCATATTTTACTCGCCCCGGATTGATGTCGCACAATCCTACATATTGGATGTAATTACTATATTCCTTCTTAAGCTTTCTCCCAAACATACCGGTTGCACGGTGACCGGTTCCGACAATCGCCAGTCGTTTTTTACCAATCTGTGGTTTTCCTGCAAATAATGATGATACGGGATGTGAAATTACAGATCCGCCAATCACCATACCGGTTGTGCTTAAAAAATTCCTGCGTGAAATTTTGTTACTGCTCTCGTTCATTATTTTTTTCCTTTTTTCATTTTATTTACAACAAAGGTTATCAAGAATGCATAAAGCCTACTGATATTATTTTATGACTCACCTTTATAATAAGTCTTAATTCAAAAAAGCATGCTCATAATAGTCGCATAAAAACCGCACAGAAAACGAAGTTCCGATATCTCTATTCATGACTCTGATTTTACCTTTTTTAGATTTTGATCTGATTTCCACAAAGCCACCAGCCAGATTCTTGTCCGGATGATCTTCGGAATACTGGTTTTCCAAAATCCACTTTAGCGACTTTTCGATATTCTCTTGAAATTCCTCACCGACGCCGTAGCCCAACAATCGCAGCCAAAGCATTCCGGCAAATGCTGTTGTCGAACCGCTGATGGAGTACCTATTCGCTGAGCCATCGAGATAATTGCGGTAATAAAACGCGCCGTTGTTCTGCTGAAACTTGACGTAGAATCTACCGACTTTCAAAGCGGACTCAAGGTAGCGTTTGTCACCGGTCAGATCGTACCCCTCTAAAAGCGACTCGGCATACCAGATATTGAAACGCGGATGGAAAGAACCTTCTTTTTTATTATTGGGTGTGAAGTCCATCCAGATGCCTTCCGAACCCTGTTTTTCTATTAGACTTTCACACAAATCCAGGAATAACGTTTTGTATTGTTCATCTCTAGTGTACTCGTACATATCCTTATACAATGAACCCTCATTATTGGGTCGCGCGACATCATTCAATGTCTGCGTATCTTTTTCTTCCCAAAATGGACTCCACTCTTTCATAACTTCCCCGGTCCGGTAATCAACCGCGTCATAAAACATGCGGCTATTGGGTTCATACATATTGGCATACATCCATTTTCCTGCTTGTGTGGCAACATCTGCGAAACGTTTATCACCAGTCAGGTTATACAACCGGAAGAGTCCGGCGCTACCGTCCGAAACTGTAGAAAAAATTATGTAATCAACCCCTGCGCCATGAACAGCCCTCAACATTCCTTTCAATTTCGGATGATCTTTAATTTCCAGGCTGATCCACCAGTTTCCTGCCTTTTTAGCAGCTTCAAGGTATTTGCGGTTTTTGGTAATTTCGTACGCACGTGTCAGGGAATAAATAATTTGCCCGGTATGCCAGGCCGGCTCATAATCATACCACCCTCCTTCCATCAAATTATAATCACAACGGGATTTACCATTCCCATCTAATAGAACAGTTGCCGCATAACCAGCGCCGCTTTGAATGGCAGTCATGATTTGATCCTTTTGTCCACCATTTCCTTTTGCAAAAAGGGAGAATTGAGAACAGCAAATTAAAATAACGATTGTTATAATGGATCGTTGCTTAACATTGTGACTTAACATATTAACTCCTTTTTAACTCAACGGATTTTATTTAATCATATATTGATCTTACATTCATTTACTAGCACTTCTGGTAATAAATCAAAATATACCTTACTAATTTTCTATACACTTAATTAACAGGTAATTCTTGAACTCAAGGTTCATTCTGGGTGAACTGCCCGAAATAGTTCCTATATTCTTTCTTTGAACATAATCATAAGCCAGGTATTCTTTCGTTTTATCCAAGCCACGAAATTCAATTTCACCATTCCATTCGCCATCATCAGCATAAAAAGAAAAATAAATGATATCTTTATTGTTCACAGTTTTCTTAAAAACATGCGTTTCGGGCCTATCAAAATGCATATCATAAAGGTTTAAATATTCAGCCCGGCTAATCATTTCATCGGAATAAATTGTGAACCACTTTTTATAAATATTCATCCTTTCTTCAGATGGCTTTTCACCATAGAAAGTTTGTGGAACAGCACCAACTCCAATTGCCGTAGCAAAAGTTATTGGGAAACTCAAATTACCTTTAGTGATATCAATATAATCGCTACTGTAGGGTGTATTAGCTCCCTTTAATGCTCGATATAGTTTCGCCTTTCTTCGTACTACTTCGTAACTCTTAGGGTCGGCCGCAATAGTTTCTGTTATATAAGGAAGCGATGTGTAGTCACTAACAGTTCCGCAGGGACAAGCCATAATCGTCGTTTGGTGATTAATTGATTTTGCTTCAGTATAAAAAGTCTTAAACACTTTATGATAATCTTCAGATGATTCATTCGGATTATCATGGTGATGTTCCAGATTATAACAAGGGGGGGGAACATACATTCCATCTACCTTAAAACCATCTGCGCCGTATTTACCCACAAATCTTTTTGCCAATTCCTTGTGATATTCCTGAACTTCAGACAAACCTGGACACATTGTGTACCCGCTCCAGCGATCCAAATGAAATGTTCCGTCGGATTTTTTAATCATCCAATCCGGATGTGACTTTGTAACTTCAGACCAAGGATCGGCGGTAAGATAAGAAATCCAAAGTTTCACTTTAAAACCTGCTCGATGAATTATATCTATCGAAGAAATCAGATCGGCCTCTCCCCCGAGAAATGCAAGAGAATCCGTATTTGGCATCCAGTCACCCTGGTTATTAAACCAACCCGCATCAAAAATAATCTCTTGAATATTTAATTCTTTTAATTCCGGCAAACGTTGCAGGATTGGCTCGATTAACATGATATCTTCCTTGGATGCCATCGCGTGTGTACTGTAATCATTCCAAGAACACCAGGCAGACAAATAATCATTTCCCGTGCTTTCAGTATGCATATTCACTCCTTGTTTTCCCATCAACTCTGAGTAGGTTGCAATAGTATCGTAAAAATCAAGGGAATGGACATTTATAAATGATTTTACTGTTTTATACGTAACACCCGGTCTTAAAATGAATGGTTCCGCAACATTCATATTTGGTATTTCCTTAATTGCCACAAATACTTTGCCATCGTTCTGTACTGTTATAGGTAGATACAAATTTTTCCAATTTGTTTCTATATGTCCAATTCCTATGCCCATTTCTTTACACCATAAATCGATGACGGGAATACCACCATTTCCCTTTTTTACACCTTCCAGGGTAAGCGGACGACCGGTAAAATTTTCTCTGTTAAAGTTTTCAGGAAGAATTTTTTCAATCTGACGGGAAGGCCGTCCAGCAGTTCCATAAAATGTATAGAACGCGTGGGGAGACAATTGGGAGTCAACAAGAGAGGCGTCTAATTGATAGCAGTTACTATAAACAGTGTCAAGTTGTATTTCCTGAAAATCAGAATTGTTTTTGATTTCGGCATAAGTTATTGCTGTATTCGGAAAATTATTATAAAGTTCAACGGAAAGGTGTATTTCTAAGTCAAATATATCAGAACTATCCGTTCTTCCTGTTAATGTTAGTCGTTTACCTTCACCAAAATTAGTGCGAATTTTTGCATAGTCTATATGATCGAAATCCATCTCAAATTTTGGAATAATCGTATTATTTACTACTACGTGAAATGACGGTAAGGCAGCCATGTCCTGTGTTTTGTGATCGGTGATAGTTAGCCGCTTCCCATTTCTATCGTAAAAAACGGTTCCGCGCATTTCACAGTCGAACTGCAACTGAATTCCTGTGTTTTTGAACAATACTGATTCACCGACCGTTGATATAAACTCTATTTGAGAGCCGGAATAAGCGGTAGTAATACCTAAAATTAGTATAGATAAAATGGAGATTTGATACTTTATCATTTTAGCAACATAATTTCTAATCTTGATCAGGAATATCAAGCTTCTGCCCTATTTCCAACAATTTAGCCCGGAGTTGTGGGTAGTCAACATCTTGAACCGCTGTCTGATTTTTCACAGCTAACGCAGCAGCAATACCAGCGGACTCACCAATTATCATCCAAACCGGCTCCATTCGGATTGAGGTCATGGCAATGTGGCTGGCTGAAAGACAAACAGGAACCAATAAATTGTCGCACTCATCAGCTTTTGGTGTAATTGATTGATACGGGATATTATAAATGCCATTATCTTTTTCATTGATAACAAGTTCGGAATATCCACCTCCGCTGATAGCAACTTTCTTTCCCTCAACGGCAATTATCGCATATGGCCATTCGTCGACGCCATATGATGCTAATCCAATTGAGTTCTGCGGGTTGGTATTCCCCTCAACATCCTTTTGTGTCAATATATAGGTTGAAACCATTCGTCGCGCCTCTCGAACGTATAATTGATGTGGCCAGCCTTGCGTATCATCAAAAATACCACGCATGAAGGTTACTTTCGTTGCTAAGTTTTTCAGATGTTCCGGAACTGCAGGATCTGTTCTGAGGAAATGTATGATATTACAGAAATACTCCTGGTGGAATTTCCATATTTTTGAACGCGTTTCCCAGTCACCATCCGGATAATCGGAATTACAGCCCCAAATAGTTGTTGTTAATAAGGAACGATTTGTATTTCCGCTACCACTCGGTGAAATAAAATAACCTTTCTTTTCGGATATGATGCCCGGTTTCTTCATATACCTGGCCCGTGACAAATCGAGGCCATTGTTAAATCCGCGACGGAAAAGCTCGAACTGTGGTGGGTCATAATTTTGAGGTGGAGGGATCGGTATGCCATCCCCTTCCATATCAAATTTATATCTAAGGCAATAGCCCATTATCAGTTTATCAGCGCTGCCGAGAGCCCCTATTTTCCAATCTTTAATAAATGGAAGAAGCCCACTGCTTGAATCTCCAGGGGTTTGATATGGATCAATATCATAAACTGTTAAGTTAGGTTCTACCCCCGCCAGAGACTCACCGTATTGCTCCTGAGATTCGCGGCCATAAGTGTATGAAACACCACTTTTTGCCATGAGGTCACCTTCATAAGAACAATCAATGTACACTTTTGCGCTGATTGTCGCCGCACCGGGTCTTATCGCCTGCGGGATCGGGCAACCTATACTGTCGGGCGGTGCGTAATCAAGCGTAATGGACTTGATTGTTTTTCCCCGCATATTGACCCCGGCAATTCGATGCTGGTATATAACTTTGATACCGTTTTCCCTTACAAGATCTGCAAAAGCTTTCCGGTATTGGGAATTGTTATAATCATTTTTCAAAATTTCTAATGTTGTCCCACCAACTGCATCTTCGTTTCCCCAATCAATATGGCTGATTCCACCGCCGGTCATTCCGCCAAGCCATCGGCTGGGTTCAACTACCAGGACTTGATTTCCCTCCCGAGATGCAGCGACTGCCGACATAATACCACTCGCTGTGCCGCCATACACACAAACATCAACCTTTCTGATTGTAGGGGCGTTTTGTATCTCACGACTTTTGCATGATATGAAGATCAGGAAGCAAGCGAAGGCAAGACTGAATAGCTGTTTTTGATATGAGTTCATTCATTTCTCCTGGAATACATCATATGATGTACGAATTCAGTCCAATTATGTAATAATCGGTGTGACCAACAACTTTTCGAACGCTTTCTTTCAAAAACGGAAAATCTTTTTGTTTCTTGTATTCCCTTATTAATTATGCTTCCGATCCTTCATCAAATCTTTTTTGCGGTTTTGAACAACCTTGAATTCTGAATTCAACAATGAATAAATACATATCAATTTTTAATCTCTTCCTTAAATATCTATTATTTTTCCGGTTCTATTTGATTCATAGATTGCATTTACTACAGCTAAGGATTTAATACTTTCTGCACCATTTATTATTGGAGTAGTATCATTCTGTATTGAAGCCGCAATTTCATCATATTGCCGTTGATGTAGCATGATATCATAGCCGGAGGGTGTTAAGCCCGCACCTGTTTTATGTCTTCCAAAGTTTTCAACTTCTCTTTCGCCATCAATATTAACTGTTAGCAAATCTCCATTTAAGATAATCGTTCCATTCTCACCATGAATCTCAATCCTTCTTGGTTGTGCCGGTTTGATACTAGTAGATGCTTCAAAAACGCCAATCGCGCCATTTTCATATTTTAATAAAGCGACGGCGCTGTCTTCCACTTCAATTCTTTCATGCGTGAATGCGCCTGTGAAACCGGCGACAGATTTTATGTCTCCCACCAAATAGATAAGTAAATCAAGGGTGTGAATCGCTTGATTTATGAGCGCTCCGCCACCATCTAATTCAATCGTGCCACGCCATTTGCCGCTATCATAGTAGCCTTGTGAGCGATACCATTTCACATATCCCGAAGCATGGAATATTTTACCCAATTTGTTCTGGTTAAGGATGTCTTTGATTCTTATCACTGCGTCTGAAAAACGATTTTGATAGATTACGGAAAGAGTTACATTATTTTTATTACAAGCTTCAATAATTTCCTTTGCCCGAGCTGGCGTTACTTCAATTGGTTTTTCAATGATAATACACTTACCGGCATTAGCAGCTTTAATTGCGAAATCCAGATGATTACCGCTGGGAGTACAAATTGCTACTGCATCTACTAAATCCGATTTTAACAATTCATCATAATTATTGAAAACTTGAACAGAATAATTTGATTTAATTTTATTGTTCTTATCATCAGTACTTGAATAAACACAACCCAACTCACAATACTGTGATGATAAAATCGCTTGAGCATGAATATCCGATATTATTCCCCATCCTATAATAGCTATTCTCAATTTTTTCGTTTCTTGTTTCACAGCGGTTCGCATGTTATGCCAAGGACCAATCCACCAGCACACCAACAACACTATCTTTTTGAGAGAGCAAAGCTTTATAGCCTTGATTCATTTGTTCGGGGCTGATAATCCGGGAAATAAGTGGGTCAACAATCAATTGCTCATTTTGTAAATATTGCAGCATTTGCCTGGTAATTGATTTTCGATTGATCTCACCTTCTGAACCGGCCATCGTTGGAAAGAGCGCCTCATGCGCTCCCTTTAAAGACACACCCTTCCGATGGATTAAGTTGTAAATATCCACATTAGCATTACCCCGGGGTGAACCAAGCAAAATCACCTCACCCATCGGTTGAGCCATTTCAAGCGATGGATGCACCAAAGCAGGATTCCCGGTAGCTTCAACAACGACGTGCGCACCCAGGCTATTCGTTACCTTTTTTATTGCTGAGACGTTATTTTGTGCATCATCACATATGATATTTGTTATACTACATCGTCTGGCAAGTTCACAACGGAAAGCAACTTGGTCAAGACCAAAAACTTTTGCCCCGGCAATCTGAAATAGTTGAGCTGCCAGATTCCCCACTATGCCCAAACCAATAATGACTACATACGAATCCACTGTAACATTTGAAACAAGTATTGCCGTGTTTGCAATCTGCGCCATCCTGGCAAACGGCGCCCATGTTAAGGGCATATCATTTGGAACCGCCAGAACCGGTTCATCTTGCGGTGAGAGGATTGTATTTTGTTGGTGCCTGCCCCGATAATAAACCATATCGCCGATCTGAAATTCCTGGACAGCACTCCCGATAATCTCGACCTGACCGACGGCTGCATAGCCGGGATAAAAAGGATATTTAGCCCACGGGTGATCCGGATCTTTGAAACCAACGTGCGAATGAGTGTACATGGCTAACTCGGTGCCCGGACTGATTAAAGTATAGATTGTTCTGATCAGAATTTGATCGGGGTCTACCTGCTTATTCAGTTTATTTAAGTCAAGCTTGACTTCCTGGACTCCAGTAAAACAAACCTGTATATTTGTTATTGTAGTCATACAAAATTCAAAATGAAAGGATTAGTCTGACGGTCAAAACATGGCTATCCGACAGCCAATAATAGAGTAAAAAACAAACAAATTAATATGACTCTCATACTACTGTCGTGTTAAGCCTGAACTGACGCAACCAAGTCTGGTTATTTTTATCATTAACTTCGTTGAATATCTTAATCATAGCTTCCGGCTATGCTTAAAACATTCGCCTTGTTACTGACAAAAATACCTGCGACTTTTTACACACTAAAAACTTAACACGACACTACAAGAAAAAGCATTATGCACAGCTTATCATTCCTTTTTGTAGATTTCATTGCTCTATGATCCGATTCCGGCGAACCAGATAGTAACCGCTATAATCAGAAATACTATAATCCACGAAAGCATGAACCCTATAATATCAACTCTATATTTTTTATAACTAAAGTTTTTGTAAAGCTTAAACAAGTTTACGATAAGCAAGCTATGACCTTTGTCGGTTTGAGAAATTCCAGTCCTGATATATTCTTTGTTTGCTGGAATCTTATTGCCTTCAAGAATCATTTCAATACCCTGCTTTTTCAAACGATCTTCTTCTCCTACAGGCGTATCTAATAAAGCATAAAATTTATTCAATTGTTCTGCCGGTTCGGGTTTGGTCAATTTGCTGACAAGAATCATCGCCAGGAATCCGGAGGGCAGGTATAATGCCGATTCATACTTAAAATCCCATCCCAATCCCCAAGAAAATGTATCACCGACCACAACCGAGATAATCGAAGCGACCAAAAAACTTGCCCACGCGCCATAACGATTGGCATTTCTCCAAACAATACCGAACCAGAATGAGATTCCCAGAAAGGCAGTAATTTTCCAGATAACTTTCATCCCAAAGATAACGTTGGGAATATAAAAAGCAAAAACCACCCCGCCGATAATCACTATTGCCGATACGACTCGTGCAATGAGTAATAAATTTGTGCGACTGCTGAGCTGCATAAAATAGACACGATAGAAATTACGCGTGAACAGCGCAGATGCAGAAACCATAAAGGTATCGCACGTGGACATCGTGGCAGCCATCATCGAGGCCAACATGAGACCAATTAAACCCACCGGCAGTAAATTCGTAACTGCGACTCCAAAAGCTAATTCCCGGTGTTCCAAATTTGGATAAAGCACAGCAGCCAAAATCCCGACATAGGCCCATCCAACGGTAGTAATTCTCTTGATAAAATTACCATAAGTATATCCCACTCGACAATCATGCTCACTTTTTCCGGCACTGGTGACGGCCATATGATGGGGTTGAACGACAATTCCGATAAGCCCGTTAATCACTGCCATAATGATGAAAAACAACGTGACTTCAACCGGAGCCACAAAGCTAAACATATTATCCGGCAGGCTCATATGGAGCTCCCGGAAGCCGCCAATCACATTAAAAGCAAAAGGGATAAGAAGAAAAGATAACACAATGATAAACATTCCCTGAATAAAATCCGTAATTGCTGCAGCCACAAGTCCTCCGGCAAGGCCGTACAGAATTATCAGAACTCCCATAGAAAGAACAGACATCTCGATGGAAAGTGCGCCGTTAGTGATGGCTGCTATAGTCGTGCCCGTACCTTTGAGCATGGTTCCGATATTTACCATAAAAAACACCAGTCCGAACATGCCATAAAGCGCACCAACACTCTTGCCATATCGTTGTTCAAAAAAATCTCCGACCGTAATATATCGCAACCTTCGATAGATAGGTGCAAGAAGCCAGTAAAATGGCGTCGCAAACATCCATATCCACTGATACCATATACCGGCAAGCCCAATCTGATAAGTAGCGCCGGCAACAGAGACCGGCTGATCAGTATGGGTTCCCGATCCAAAAGCCTGGGCGGTCATAAGCAACTTTCCAAATTTTCTGTTACCGATAAAATAGTCGGATGTGTTTTTTACTTTTTTATAGGTAAAAATCCCGATGGATGCAATCCCTGCCATATACAGCGTCAGCACGACCCAGTCTATGACATCAATTCCCAGCATGTTTATCCTTATCTTTCATATAAGCGTTAACCGATTTAATAGTGCCTTCGCCCACTTGCTGCAAATTTGGCGGCAACGAAGGGACACCCGGCGCCAAATAGAGGTTAGAGCACTCAATTAAAAATCTGTAACCGTTAACCACACCAAAGTGGCCGCGTCCGAACCGATAACGCTCGAAACGGTTTTTAAAAATCACATCGTAGCCCAGAGTTGGCTGTAAGTAATCTTTAACAAATGATTTGTGCAGTTCTGGGTCGATATCTCCATATCCACGATATTCCAATAATGGCGGCGACTCCGGTGGATGCGTGTGAAATTTGAAATAAAACGCCAGGTTGTCTGATGTTTTTTCAAGTGAATTAAGTGCAATCATCTCAGGCTGGGTTGCCCCCGGGTCCCGATTTAAATCGACGCCGTTGATGTTATAGCGATATACTCCGTGATAGACGCCGTCAATGTTTACTTGCGGCACGACTTTGAAAATTGTTCTTTTCAATGCATTAGCAACCTCGGAGGCATTGGAGAGTAAATAATTCACCATCCCCTGCATGGTCCAGCCGTGCACACTTTCGAAACCATGCTGGGTAGAAAAAGCAATGACGGTATTTTTATCCTTTTCAGAATAAATCGTATCAGAAATGATGCAGGCTTTTAAACTCCTGCCTTGTACTGTTTTTCCTATTTCCAAAACCTTAAGCTTAGGATTGGGCTTCGCTTCCAGATCTTGCCAAAACCTGTATAAATATGATGGAAGGTATGGTGCGCTCCAGGCCAGGTAAACCGGACTTTGTGAAAAAGTACAGCGGATTTCCAGAGAAGCTTCATCGGAATTATATTTGTAGGTTGCATCTTCCAGATGATGCCATTGCGGATTAGAGTAATCAAAATTATAAACCAAACGATAATCATCATGGCTCCCATAGGTATCAAAAGTGTAGTCGTCAGCGTAAATCGTCATTGTTTCCGGGCAGGGACGCTTTGGTCCATAGCCATAAATTTTGATAATAACTTCTTTGTTTGCACAATTATCCAATCGAAAATGGAAGCTGTTCGTGTTCTTGAGTGTAAAAGTAAAGTTTGAACCGGCTTGCTTAAGATTTGTAATGCCGATTCCTGCTTCGAATCCATAGACAAACTGTACTCCGGGCTTAGTATCTGACAACACCTCCACAGTGGTGAAATCATAATCTTTGTTACCATGTTCATCGGTCACTTCGAACCGGGCAAAATACACACCAGGCTTGGTGTAAACATGCTGTGGTGCAGCTTCCTCGGAATCAAGTTGAATATTAGCATCGGAAAAATCCCAGTCAAAATCCCAATTAAAAGTAACTTTTTTTGCTCCCCAATCGAGGAGTGATGTACCATCTAATTGAACTTTATCTCCTAAAAATACACGTTGATATTGCCCGACATTTTCTATCAGAGTAGCAGAATTTCTTTGACAACCTGTCCCTGTGATAACAGCTATCAGGGCGATGGAACTAAGAAGCTTCCAAGTGTTCCATCCGTCGCAAATACGAAAACTGGTAAAATGCATCTTCTGTAGTTTATTGAGACTTTGCACTATACAAATCGGTTTTGTCATATTGTATCCTGATAATCTCTAAAGTTTGTTTCGTGGTTTTCATAAGCATTTAAAATCGTTCAGTATGCGAAATACTTTAAAGGACACATGACATTGTTTGTAAGAACGTTACACGATCCTCTTTTCGACCGGATCCCACTCAACACGGCGTTTTTCCTGATACGACTTAGTCGCCATGTGACAGGCGATTGTCACTTCAAAACCTTTGTCGATATTGCAACTCGGTGTGCCACCATTACGGATGCAATCGAGCCATTCTTTTATGTGAAGATGCGCCAGGTCAACCCACTTTCCGGCTTTATAAGTGTACATGAGCCCGCGGGTTGCATAATATTTTTCCGTGGCCGAAGTCACTGCATCAACACGATTCTCGCCCGGTTGATATGTGTGTAACGGCAGTGACGGATCGATGATACCCTGTTTGATCTTTTTCTTGTATCGTGTAGAACTCTGGTCAGCCATAACTTTCAACACGTCCCCCACTTCCATGGAGGCATCATGTCCCATAAAAACTCTTCCTCTTTGACGGCTGTTTGCAAGCGTGGCACTATAAAGAACAGTCAATTCATGATCCGGGTATTCAAGAACAGCATGGAAAGTATCCGGAATTTCACGATTATCTTTGTGGAAATAGATACCTCCGGACGCAACTACAGATTTGGGAATGCCTATTCCAAGAAGTTGATTGACAGAATCAAATTCGTGTGATAGCAATTGACCTGACAGGCCGGTTCCATAAGTAAACCACTTGGTCCAGTTATAATATCTGTCTAAACTAAAGGGAATTTTGGGGTTGGTACCAAGCCACTGATCCCAGTCAATAGTTTGGGAGTTACCTGGTTTGGGATTTCCATTCTCGTCGACATGGCGGATCCAGGCACCCTTAGGCGTATTACGATTGCTCGTAGTTTCAACAAGTGTAAGTTTTCCGAGAATATTGCTTTCGATGATTTCTTTGGCTTTAGCAAAGCTTTCACTCTGGGAAAATTGATGGCCGAGTTGAAAAACAATATCACTTTTTTTGATTGTATTTACAACTTTATGGACCTCATACTCAGTTCGAGTCATGCATTTTTCGCAATATACATGTTTACCTGCTTTCACGGCGTCGATCGTCATCTGGGCATGATGGTGGTCCGGAGTGGCGATGATGACGGCATCTATTTCATCGCTTTGCAGCAGGTCGAGGTAGTGCCGAAAGCGTTTCGCCCCTGTTAAGCTTCCTTTACTTCCTGCGGATCCAAAACCATTCCGGGATGCTATAATTCCTCTTTCAGCCCTCAAATCAAAGACATCACAAATCCCTGTAATAACCACATTCAAATCTTCCTGATTCTGCCAGCCTTCGAATTCCTTATTCATTATATTTTTTACGGCAGCTCTTTTCTTTTTCTGAATCCAATCCGGATGAGCGAAGCCTGCAGATCTTGCCAGGGTTTCACCTCTGCGTCCAAATCCTATAATACCTAATCGAACGATGTCCCCTGGTTTCTTCATTGTGGTTTTGGAGATAACAGCCGGAGCCTCGGCGCTTTTTGTAAAGGACTTGTAAAGAACGCTGCCAAATACAGGCACGACAGCTAAACCTTTTAAGAAATCCCGTCGTTTGACACGCTGTTTTTTACCAGAGTCCCGATTTGTCTTATTTTTCTCGTTCATATTTTCTTGCTGTGTTTATTGAAATGTCTGACAATCCCAAATTTCAAACGCGATATTTTGGAATTTGTCGAATTGGAATTTGGGATTTAGAACGTCCCGTTAGCAAACTTCATAAATTCTGCCTCAACCATCTGCGGCGTGGTTGCACCCGAATGAATAAATAAGCGATGCCGAAATGTTGTGGATTCTCCTTTTTGCAGCATGAAGTTTAACTCCTCTGCTCCTTTGCTGAATATTTTTTGACCAAAAGGATTTGCAGCAAGCAAGCCATACTGACGTGCATGCCAATACGGTGGGTAGCCGACATTTTTAATTTCTACCCTGTCGGTAAAATAAGATTCCGGATATTAAAAGAATATTCCATTTCTGAATTCCATTCATTGCTGAACTATTTTTTCAACTCCCATGTCTTGATTTTTTCCGCAATCTTTTTAAAATCATCATCCTCTTCAGGTTTCATATACCAGTCCAGTCCCTTTTTATAATTTCCTACGGCTTCTTCTTTGTTGCCGGTTTTTTCCAGCATTTCTCCAAGGTCAAAATATAGTTCTGCATCATTAGGTAAAATACTAATGGCTTTCTGCATGGTACTGAATGCCAATTCATATTGCTTTTGCTCAAAATAAATTTCTGCCATTTTTTGGGTTGCGTCCGGACTATCCGAAGAAATATCATTCATTTTTTGTGCCCATTCCAGAGCTTCATCATATTTCTTTTGGACCATTTTTACCTTAACCATAGTTTTATAACCATAGGGTAAAACAGGTAATATTTCGATGCTTTTTTTTGCGTATTTTATGGCTTCTTCATATTTGCCCATTTCATAATAACAATCGGACATTCTTCCAAGGGCTTCCGCGCAAGTATTGTCGTATTCAAATGCTTGCTTTAGTAGTTTTATTGCTTCTTCATAGTTATCATTTTTATGAGCTTTTTTACCTTCACGATAATATTTTGCTGCTTTTTCAGGGTCCTTTATATCTTCAAAATAAATTTTACTTTTATTATATGCGACCAGTGGTTGCGGATCATTTTTGTCAATAGTGAACTCATCGATTACTTTGTTGTTAATGTTTATGGACTGTAATCTCAGTTGGTCTCCGTCAATTTCAATTTTGACAAAACCAAATACTCTTTCCGAATAGGCTGTCCACTCACGTTTTCCGACATATCTCATAGGTGTGCCACCGTTCCCACACACAATATAAGTGATTGGTTTTGCGCCATTTTTACTGACAATAGGAAATGTTCGCTCATAATCGTGATCATCACCACTTAACACCAGGTCAACCCCATATTTTTCAAAAATTGGATGTTCGAGGTTTTTTAATTCTATACGGCGGTGTGAAAAATACCCGCCACCGGCTGTGAATAATGGATGATGTTGAAAAACAATTGTCCAGGTTGCAGTGTTTGATTCAAGATCATTTATCAACCATTTTATCTGGTCACTCCCGGCATACATGAATTCATCCATGGAATCCAGAATGATGAAATGGGCATTGCCATAATTAAATGAATAATATTGTCTGGGGCCGGGAAAGGTAAAGAATTTATAGTAATTTAAGTGATTATCTTCATGATTTCCGATCACGGGAAAGAGAGGTATTTCACGGATCAGGTTTCGGGTAGGAGTAAAAAACAATCGATCCCACTGTTTCAGAGCGCCACCGCGATCAACTAAATCACCGTTATGGACTACAAAATTAGGCCTTTCTTTAAGAACAAGGTTGGCAATTTTTTCATGGTTAAAGGGACCGTTTTTATTATCTCCGTAGGCAATAAATGAAAATGGCGTATCTTTTTTTATTGCGGTATGAAATGTATAGATGGGAGAGCTGATATTTTCATCGTTGGTAATTCTATAATAATATTTACATTCAATATCGAGTCCTGTTAAATCAAATTTGTGAAAATTCACTTTGCTCTGGTCGTAGATTATCTGACCAAGGACTTCTGTCTTACCATATTCCAAAGATCCTTTATAAGCTTTGGAACTCTCCCTTATAATCGTGATTCCATTCCGGGATACATTCTGCAAATACGGGCCTTTGGGGTGTATAAAATCATTTTTTATTACAGAACAATTAGCTAGAAAACCTGCAATTGAAAAAATACAAAGATATCTGAAAATTGCTTTCATCATTATTTTAATTCCTCTACTTATTAATTGTGGATTTCATTCTTTTCGGCTTTATTCAGTGTAACCTTATTAAATCTATAATTGTCCTGTGATACTGAATCACATCGTTTGTTGAATTATATTCGTTCTATTCCAAATTTGCCACACGGAGTCGATCCGGATTGATAACAACCCGATTGTTCACTTCAGTAATTTCTTCTATTTTTTGCGTTGGATCGACTACAATCGATATCGTCTCTGATTGAATTTGGGAAGCCGGCACTTTCAAGCTGACTTCAACGATTTTCGGTTGCAGGTCGAGTGGCGCTTCTAATTTTGCGACCTGTTTTTGAGCCAGGATAATTTCATCGCCTGCAACCGTAGCTTGCAGCTCAACCATAAAGTCTATCGCCGCAATAATGCCGATATTGTGCACGGGCACAACCACTTCAACTGTCGAGTCGTCATTGTTTGTGATAATCCGTACCTCATTCAAGACAATTGCCAAGTCAGCTAACTCAACCGAAAGCGGGTTCCATGCCTCTTTCTGCTGAACCTCGATAATCTGCGGGGTGCGAGACGGCAAAATGACCGTGTGAGACGCTATTCTATCTTGCACAATGAATTCATCCTGAAGTGATTCTATATCTAAAATCCCATCATCATCCTGGTCAACACCTTGCCGAAATTCGTACTTCCCCGGCGCCAGCGTCCAGAAGTGAATAGTTCCCGCACGGGCCTCTTCTGCAAAATTGTAAACCAGGACCCGAAGCTGTTCACGATTTGACTCAAGCACCACTGCAGCAAAGTCGGCGTCCAATCCGCTCCAACTAATATTGTAAAATGGATAAAATCCATCGAGCAGAGAATTGCCAGTGTACATGGATTCCAGGTGAGAGCCCGCCCAGTCTCGGTTCTCATGAATGTTGCCGATGTCCACACGGTCGGTAAAATAGGCCTCCGTCGTGATCAACTCGCGGTTGTATTTCGTGCCGTTCAGAATCTGTTCACTCCCCGCAATTAGGTATTTTCTATCACCTGTGAGCCGGAATTTCAAGTAATCCGAACCAACTATTATCAGTAAGTCATCGAAACGGGTATCCCCGATTAGGAGACGCCATTGCTCAATGGTTTCTGAAAAACCGTGGGAGTGGCGTAAAACTTTCACCACCCATGCTTCGCTGCCAACTGAAGCGGTGGAGACGTCCTGACCTGCGAATTTTTTCACAAGCTTAAGCGCCGCTTCAATCGGTTCCAGATAACGCGGATCGTCTATCAAAAGATAGGTTGCCAGAAATTGCTGCAGCATGCGGTTGCCGCCGCGGAAATCATAGTAGTGCCAAAACATGCCGGGATGATGCCAATTGTCCGCATGTCCGCCGATGGCGTCGTCTTCAAAGCGGATGGCAGAAGGCACAATCCCATAAGGTTTGCCTTTATCTGTACGTAAACAATCTTCCAACCATGCATCTGCCCATTCACGCAAGAACTGTATGGCAAGGGGATGGCGATTATACCAGGCCAGCCAACGTACAGCCTTGATCGTGCGAGCGTTCATCGGAACATCGCAATCGCGTGGCGGTCGCAGGTCCAATTCGGTTGCAGAATACCAGCTCGATTTGAAATGCCGATGGCCACGGCTATTGAAACCAGTCCACAAATCGAGACCTTTGGCACTTTGCATGCAGCGTTCGACATAAACGGGATTGCCATAGTCCAGCCCAATCATCATAGGCTGGGTGTCTGCAACCGGTTCGGCGGCATGCTCCACATCGCGTACTTTACGTGAAAAACCGTTTACAATCCAGTCACTGTTCCAGACGCCGTTCACTAATCGCTGCATTCCCAGTAATGTTTTTTGATCATCGGCTGCCAGCCTCGCAACTGGCCACCAACGCAGCATTTCCACGTCATCATCATATTTGCCGCCAAATTCGCCATTTTCAGCCTGACGATTGTCGACCCAGTAATAAATGACATCCAATAATCCGTTTAAGGCTCGATTTGCGGTCATCGCCCATTGTGGCGCACCAGCAACCTCAAGCTCTGAATCCTCGGGAAAAGCGAACTGCTCACCCATGTACATTCTTAGCAGTCTATGATCCGGATAGTGCTGTTTTAGAATGGCAAAGGATTCTTCGGCTTTTGCCTTTTGCCAGGAGCCGTGTTCTTCAACCCAATCCCAGAACGAGATCTTGCCCATGTACCAAATCGCGCGATGATATAATGGATGGTTAACTACTTGAGAAATTTCATCCAGCGCGCTACCGGCAAGATTCAGGCGTCCAAATATGCTTTCACCGGTGGCCTTCTTTGCCCAGTCCCATCCGGCCATTTTGTAATAGTCGTCTGCCATGATATAGAGTTCAGTC
>JACKQG010001469.1_pt1 | contig 32602 bp, 18 predicted proteins | sample 8237621 | NCBI WGS metagenome assembly JACKQG01 (sample SAMN15677084, study PRJNA649215) | marine metagenome | biome: marine; feature: Black Sea; material: saline water; isolation source: suspended particulate matter (SPM) from the Black Sea western gyre | collected 2013-06-09/2013-06-10 | depth...
AATCGGAGTTGTTACCGCAGTTAAGCACAAATATAATTGACAAAATTTTCTTCTATGGATCGGGATGCTCTACAGATTTAAATTGCGCCATAATAAAAAGTGCGTTGTGGGAGTTGTTCCCTGATTCCCTTGTAGAAGTCCATCATGATCTTTTTGGTGCAGCGGTTGCGCTATTAAATAATAAAGAAGGTATTGCCTGTATATTAGGAACTGGTTCAAATTCATGCCATTGGGATGGTTATACAATAATTGATAATGTTCCTTCTGTTGGGTATTTACTTGGAGATGAGGGAAGCGGAACATACATAGGTAAAGAAATTCTCAAAGGAATACTTGAGCGCAAAGCACCAAAAGATATATGTAATAGATTCTATAATTACTATGATATCACATTTGAAGGAGTTCTCAACAAGGTTTATAATAAACCGGAACCCAATCTGTTTATTTCGGATGTATGCATATTTGCTGAAAAAAATATTATCAACACCTGGATTCAAAATACCATAAAACAATCATTTGTCGATTTCATCGAAAATCAAATAAAACAATATAACAATTATCAAAATTTACAGGTAAGTTTTACAGGTTCAATAGCGCATCATTTCAAACATATATTATTGGAAGCATGCAACGATAATGGTATTAAAACAGGCATAATTCTTAAAGATCCTATCGATGGTCTTTTTTCGTATCACACGAATGAAATTAATCTTTAATATTTTTGACTCAGGTAATATATAATTTAATCCGTAGATATTGTCTACTTTTGTGAGGAAAATTGCGGGTATAAGATGTCTAAACTTAAAACAGATAGTGAGCAGGAACGGCTTGAAATTTTGCGGCAATATAAGCGGCTAATTGAAGTTTGGTATACTCGTAAAGATACTAAGGACAAGTGGCTTGTTCGTAAAGCTTTTAGGCTTGCCGCTGATGCTCATAAAGATATGCGTCGCAAATCTGGCGAACCATTTATACTACATCCAATTGAAGTTGCTATTATTGCAGCAAAAGAAATAGGGTTAGGTCGCACTTCAATAATTTCGGCGTTATTGCACGATACAGTTGAAGATACTTATATGACTCTCGAAGATATTGAAGGTATTTTCGGATCCGAAGTATCTAAGATTATTGATGGGTTAACTAAGATAAATGTAATATCGGTCGCATCTACAACTGCACAAGCTGAAACAATAAAAAAGATTCTTTTTACACTTTCAGATGACGTTAGGGTTATTTTAATAAAGTTGGCCGACCGTATTCATAATATGCGCACATTAGATAGCATTCCAAGTGAAAAACAGCTTAGGGTTGTATCCGAAACACAATACATTTATGCTCCTTTAGCCTACCGACTGGGTTTATATAAAATTAAAAGTGAACTTGAAGAATTATCCTTTAAATTTTCACAACCAAAAGTTTATGCCGAAATCGCAAATAAAATTGACCTAACTTCAGAAAACAGATTACATTCGTTTAATGCAATTTGCACATCCATATCATCCGAATTACAAAAACTTAATTATAAGTTTGAAATTAAACTAAATGTAAAGTCGGCCTATTCCTTCTGGCAAAAGATGAGAGAGCAAAAAGTTTCTTTTGAAGATATCTACAACACTTACTCAATTGATGTTATTCTTGAAGCAGATCCTTCAAACGAGAAACTTATTTGTTGGTCGGCCTATTCTATTATAACAGGAATATACAGGTCGAACAGTAAGCGTTTACGCGACTGGATAAGTACACCTAAGGCTAATGGATACGAAGCCATTCACACTACTATTATGAATCCTTTTGGGGAGTGGGTTGATTTACATATACGCAGCACACGGATGGATGAAATTGCCAATAAAGGTTATGCGGCTTATTGGAAATATAAGGATAACAGCAGTATTGATTCTAGCCTTGATAATTGGCTAAAAAATACCAGATTACTTATATCAGAAAGTGATGAAGACGCTTTTGATTTTATTACTGAGTTCAAAAGTAACCTCTTATCTGATGAAATATATGTATTTACACCGGCAGGAAAAATGTACAATATGCCTTCGGGGGCTACAGTGCTCGATTTTGCCTACACAATTCATACAGATCTGGGAAACCAGTGTATAGGGGCAAATATCCGCCACCGTATCGTTTCACTCGGACATAAAATTAAGTCGGGTGACCAGGTTGAGATAATAACTTCTAAAATACAAACTCCTAACGAAGATTGGTACAAATATGTAGTTACAGCACGTGCTAAATCGAGGATTGCAGATTCAATAAAAAATAATAGAAAACAATACAAAAAAATTGGAGAAGAAAAGCTGGATTATTATTTCAAACAACTAAACGTTGAAAACACTAAGCATAATTTATATTTACTACTCTCAGGAAGTAATATAAAAGGTCATATTGATCTTTACTTCTATATTGCACAAAACATGATCGGGCTTAAAGAAATAAAGGAAATTATGCAACCTAACGAAAGTAGGCTAAGCTGGATAAAAAACCTTAAGCTACCGTTTACAAAACCAAAGATAGTTTCACATTCAGTTGATAATAAAGATGAGGTTAAAACGCTCAACGGGCTTGAAGAAAAAAAATATAAATCCGACTTTAGCACACTTGAACATTCTGTATCGGAGTGTTGCAATCCAATTCCCGGAGATAATGTTATAGGGCTGATTTTTCCAAACGAACCAATTCAAATACACCTTACCGATTGCAAGGTTGCTATAAGATTAATGTCGCAGCATGGTAAAAATATTGTTAAAGCAAAATGGAAGCAAAAAGCGGGAATTACATTTTTGGCCGGTTTAAACATAAAAGCGGCCGACAATATTGGTTTAATAAATGAAATTATTACACCTATTACTGTAGAGTTTAATATAAATATTCGCTCTGTTAACCTAAAGAGTAGCGAAGGGTTAGCAAACATGGATATTACTGTATATGTTTCGAGTACTAAAGACTTAAAAAAATTGATGGCCAGACTTGAAAAAATTAAATCAATTATAAAAGTATCACGACTTGAAAAAATTTAGATAGTTTTTATTATCTATATTTAAACTAAATAAAATTTATTAATTTTACGCCAAAATATTCTGGAATGAAATTAAATAGCAAAAAAGACACATACGAATCTGTAAAGAAACTTTTTACTGAATATCTGGAATCAAGGGGGCATAGGAAAACACCTGAACGTTATACCATTCTTAAAGAGATTTATGCCACGGAAGGCCATTTTGATATTGAGACTCTTTACATAAGGATGAAGAACAATAAGTACAGAGTTAGCCGTGCTACTTTATACAATACAATAGAGCTCCTGTTAGATTGCAATCTTGTCACTAAGCATCAATTTGGAAATAATTGCGCTCAGTTTGAACGATCATTTAAGTATAAGCAACACGACCATTTTATTTGCACCGAAGACGGCAAAGTGCTTGAATTTTGCGACCCCAGAATACTGGAGATTCAGCAATCTGTTGAGGAATTATTGGGAGTTGAGGTTTCCTACCATTCACTTACCTTTTATGGTAAATGCAAAACTAAGCACGATAATAAGAAAAATAGTTAGTAATTTTTGAAAACTATTTTTATTATATATTCACAATTTAATAACTTTGTCGTGACAATAAGCCCTGTTTTATACAGGGTTTTTTAATGCTGTTTGCAATATAAACACTTTGATATTAATCTGATTATCAGATAATAAATAATACTTAATCCATGAAAATTGATGTACTGTTAGGATTACAATGGGGTGATGAGGGCAAAGGTAAAGTGGTTGACGTATTAACTCCACAATATGATATAATTGCACGGTTTCAGGGTGGGCCAAATGCTGGTCACACCATTGAATTCGACAACAAAAAATTCGTACTTCATACTATTCCTTCAGGAATTTTTAATGAAAACACGGTTAATGTTATTGGTAATGGTGTAATTATTGACCCCTTCATTCTACAAAAAGAAATCAATACTCTTGTTGAAAGCGGAATCAATGTTAAAGAAAAATTATTGGTGTCGCGTAAAGCACATTTAATACTGCCAACACATCGCCTGCTTGATGCGGTTTATGAAAAAGCAAAAGGTCATGAAAAAATCGGGTCAACCCTTAAAGGAATAGGACCCTGCTATACTGACAAAATTAGCAGAAACGGAATCAGGGTTGGTGATATTGAGAACCAGAACTTTTATGAACGTTATAAGAGTGCCAGAAGCCGCCATATTCAAATTGTTAAACAATATGATTTAGAATATGAAAAAATTACTATTGATGGAATGTTTTTTAATGATTACGAAATCCATTGGCATGAAGCGCTTAAAGAACTTAATACTCTTAAAAAGATTAATAGTGAGTATTATTTAAATAAACAGCTCGAAGCTGGCAAAAAAATATTAGCAGAAGGTGCTCAAGGAACAATGCTCGATATTGACTTTGGCTCCTACCCTTTTGTTACATCGTCGAATACAATCGCTGCCGGAGTGTGTATTGGACTCGGTATTGCCCCAAAGAATATTGGAAAGGTTTATGGAATATTTAAGGCTTATTGCACGAGGGTTGGAAGCGGTCCTTTTCCAACTGAATTGTTTGATAATTATGGAGATGTTTTGCGAAAAGTGGGGAATGAGTTTGGGTCTACCACCGGACGTCCGCGAAGATGTGGCTGGCTCGACTTGCCCATTTTAAAATATGCAATAATGCTCAATGGCGTTACCGAGCTTATGATGATGAAATCGGATGTAATGAACCATTTTGAAGAAATTAAAGTAGCCACTAAATATCAGGTTCATGGGAAAGTTATCAATGAAGTTCTATTTGATGAATCGGAAGAATCAGTTACTCCAATTTATAAATCACATCCGGGATGGGATAAGGATATTACTCAAGGTGCAAACTTTGATGAATTACCTATAGAGTTAAAAAACTACATAAATTTCATTGAAGAAAATGTTGGAGTCCCCATAAGCATGATTTCTTACGGTCCCGACAGAAAAGAAACAATTATTAAGTGAATTAATAGTGATTAGTTACCTTTTACTTAATTTTGCAAAATAAAAATATACATTATGGAGGCAAAGTTTTCTCAGCGAGTAAAGGATGTACTTTCGTTTAGCCGCGAAGAAGCTGTTAGATTAGGGAATAATTATATTGGTCTTGAGCATTTATTATTAGGCATAATTCGTGATGGTGAAGGTATGGCCATTCAATTGCTAAGATATTTTGGTGTTGACCTGAATAAATGTAAGAAAGATATTGAGGATTCGATTAAGAACCCCAATAGTGAAGCTAGTAAAATGGAAAATATTCCATTAGTTAAGCAAGTTGAAAAAGCATTGAAAATCACATATCTTGAAGCTAAAGTTTTTAATTCAGAATTAATTGGCACCGAGCACTTACTCCTTGCTATTCTGAAAGATAAAAGCAATTTAATTACCAGTATGTTAAGTAAAGATGGTGTAAATTACAACTCTGTAAAAGAGGAGCTCACTTCAATTGTTAAAGAACAAAGTGATATACCTAACTTCATTGAACCCAAATCGGAAATGACGGGAGATACAGAGGATGCACCTTTAGAGCGCGACAAACCAACTACCGGAAGCGAAAAGAAATCTGCAAACCCAAAATCTGCTACTCCTGTATTAGATAATTTTGGCCGAGACCTTTCAAAATATGCCGAAGAAGGAAAGCTTGATCCTATTGTAGGCAGAGAAACCGAACTTCAACGTATTGCCCAAATATTAAGTAGACGCAAAAAAAATAATCCCATTTTAATTGGTGAACCTGGAGTTGGAAAATCTGCCATAGCGGAAGGATTAGCCTTGCGAATTGTAGATAGAAAAGTTTCACGCGCCTTATTCAATAAACGCATTGTTACCCTCGACCTGGCTTCGATTGTTGCCGGAACCAAATATCGCGGACAGTTTGAAGAGCGTATGAAAGCTGTTCTAAATGAGCTTACAAAAAACCCCGATATTATTCTATTTATTGATGAAATTCATACTATTGTGGGAGCCGGCAATGCTTCAGGATCATTGGATGCATCAAATATGTTTAAACCAGCTCTGGCTCGTGGAGAATTACAATGTATTGGTGCTACAACACTCGATGAATATCGTCAATATATTGAAAAGGATGGTGCCCTAGAGAGACGTTTTCAAAAGATACTGGTTGATCCTACCTCTCCTGAAGAAACTGTGCATATTCTCAATAATATTAAAGAAAAATATGAGGATCATCACCTTGTAAAATACACACCAGAATCAATTGAAGCTTGTGTTTCACTCACCAACAGGTATGTTAGCGACAGGTTTCTTCCGGATAAAGCTATTGATGCACTTGATGAGGCCGGAGCTATGGTACATATCAGCAACATACATGTCCCAACCGAGATAATAAACCTCGAAAACTCTATTGAAGAAATAAAAAGTAATAAAACCAAGGCTATTAAGAGCCAAAAGTTTGAAGAAGCTGCCCAGTTTAGAGATATTGAGCGGCGATATACTGATGAATTAACAAGAGCAAAGAAAAGATGGGAAGAAGATTCCAAAATTCATCGTGAAGACGTTAGTGAACACAATGTAGCTGATGTTGTTGCTATGATGACAGGGATCCCTGTTCAAAATATAGCTCAAAGCGAAGGTAACCGACTGATAAACATGGAACCGGAACTCCGTAAAGAAGTGATAGGGCAGGATGAAGCCATCAAAAAAGTTGTTAAAGCAATCAGACGTAACCGTGCCGGATTAAAAGATCCTTACAAACCAATTGGATCCTTCATATTTTTAGGTCCAACAGGAGTTGGAAAAACTTATTTGGCAAAGATGCTTGCAAAATATATTTTCGATTCTCAGGATGCTCTTATACGAGTTGATATGAGTGAATACATGGAAAAGTTTGCCGTGTCACGACTGGTTGGAGCACCTCCGGGATATGTTGGTTATGAAGAAGGTGGTCAGTTAACCGAAAAAGTAAGAAGAAAACCTTATTCAATTATTCTTCTTGATGAAATTGAAAAAGCTCACCCCGATATTTTTCATTTGCTACTGCAGGTTCTTGATGATGGGCAGTTAACTGATGGATTGGGCCGTAAAGTCGACTTCAAAAACTCTATCATTATCATGACTTCCAACATTGGCTCACGTCAATTAAAAGATTTTGGACAAGGTGTTGGATTTACCACTAAAGCAAAAGTTGAAGGCCGATCAACACATAGCCAGGGAGTTATCGAAACAGCTCTAAAAAGAGCCTTTTCTCCAGAATTTCTTAATCGTATTGATGATGTTGTAATATTTGAACCGCTTGCAAGAAAAGAAATTCATAAGATTATTGAAATTGAATTAACAAACCTTTTTGACAGAATTGGCCGGCTTGGGTACAAAATGAAAGTAAGCGCAAAAGCAAAGGACTTTATTATTGATAAAGGATGGGATGAGCAATTTGGAGCACGACCTCTTAAACGTGCAATTCAGAAATATATCGAAGATCAGTTGGCTGAAGAGATTATTTCTACTAAATTATCGAAAAACACCCTCGTAAATGTTGACTATGATCCGAAAAAGGATGAAATAAAAATAACATTTATTAAACCTGAGGCTATTACTAAAAAATAGATTATCCCTTCGTAATTTTTACTTTTGATGAATCCCGATTGTGCTTTTTTTGCAACGAGGCATTAATAATGTCAATATATGGCTTTAGTAAGTTATAAGCATGATAATAACTCAAGCATCCTTACCGATACAATAAACAATCAACCTCCCCCAAAAAAATTATATTTCTTTATTTCAAAATACGAAGCCATTTTCAATAAAATGTGTACACAATAATAACAACTTTAGTTTGGCGTTGGTATAAAAATAAATGTAAATTAGTAGTTTTGTTTGTAATTATTTATCCTTTACAATTATTAAAATGTACAATCCTCTGCCCCATCTACAACAAAAATTTCAAAATAGTATCTATGTGCTCAAAGCTAAATGGAGTGTGTATACCATCTACAAAAGAAATCTATGAACCTATTTTGAATGAAATGGAAACTTTTGGGTTTTCATTTATAAAAGAGACTATTGTTTTATAAGGATGTGTGAATTCAATAACTTAACACAACAAATCATTAAATTTGATTTAATTTTATAAAATGAACACCTTCAAAAAAATATTTAGTTGGTTATTTTTCATTTTCGGAATATTCTCTTTCTTATTTTTCATATTAAGTTTTACTGATCTTCCATATTATGCATACCATAACTTAGGGACAGGTCATTCCAGTTTATCTGAAAACCCAGACATTATTGTTGTTTTAGGCGGTAGTGGTATGCCAAGCCCGGATGGGTTAATCCGAACTTACTATGCATCGGAAGCTGCTAATGAATATCAAAATGCTAAAATTATTATAGCACTTCCATATAATGTAGATGATAGCTTATACCAATTAAACCTAATGGCAAGAGAGCTAATTGTAAAAGGCATTGATTCAATGCGGATAGTATATGAACCAATGGGAACTAACACAAGGACACAAGCGGTAAATATTGCGTCAATGTTAAAAATCAATAAAGAACAATTGGCACTTTTAATAATAACCACTCCCGAGCATATGTATCGTTCTGTAAAAACTTTTAAGAAAGTTGGTTTTACGAAAGTTGGTGGATTACCTACATTTGAAAAGCCTATTGATGAGATAAAACTTGAAGATGCTAATGAAAAGGAAAGGATTAATCTATCTTTCAGATATAATATGTGGAGCTACTTAAATTATGAACTTCTGGTTTTAAGAGAATATTGCGCCATTATTTATTACAAGTTAAAGGGATGGATTTAAGCTTAATAATTGAAATGATATTAGCTTTTTAAATTTGTTTTTCAAGATAAGAAAAAAATTAACTACTGGCATTCCGATTAACTCTTATACTTTATAATATTTCATTCAAAATATGGTTACTTCGAAAACAGATAAAAAAAGAAAACATCCACCAGTATGGCTATTACTAATTTTGACTTTTACGCTAATCACGTTTATTTCGGTAGGTGTAGCATACTTAATTAATCTCCCAAGGCATATCATATTTCCTGACTTTGCAGGAATAATATTAGGACTAATCTTTTTAGTTTTTGGATTTTTTATTTTATTTAGTGCTTTAAGAACGCTTAAATTAAGAAGAGCGTTTGAAAGGGAACTTATTGTGATACTGGTTTATATGCTTTAATATGCAAAGTTTCAAAATATTTCTGAAACAATAAACTTTAAATTTTAAGTATGAAAACTTCTTTTTTAGGACTTAGGATATAATCTATAATCCTGAATTTAAGCTTGATGAAAATTAGTTTACCGGAGCAAGTAGTTTAGTTGAAATATATATGATAATTTGAAACAAGATTTTTATCAAATTTTTCGAATATTGCTATTATTTAGCTTTTTGTTTACATTTGCAAGAAACTCTAAACATAAACATTTCAAACCCCATATGCTAATTAGTTACAAAAACTTTAACAAAATATATATATTTGACGATCATTATGTCTTTCAAAATATTGCCATAACATATTATTAATGAAATATTTTATTTATATTTTGAAGGGGATGGCCGTCGGGCTTGCAAATATTATTCCGGGTGTATCTGGTGGTACTATTGCTTTAATTACGGGGATTTTTGAAAGGCTGATCAATTCAATTAAATCATTTGGGATTGCATCTCTAACTTTGCTAATTAAAGGTAGATTTAAGGAATTCGCTGAAAAAACAGATTTATACTTTCTGATTTCATTGTTTACCGGAGTAATAATTGCCATTGTACTATTAGCAAAAATTTTCGATTATTTGTTTAATCAGCATCCTGTTTTGATATGGTCTTTTTTCTTTGGTCTTATTTTAGCATCGGTATTTTTTGTTGGTCGCACTGTTGAAAAATGGCGAATAAGCGTAGTGATTAGCTTTATTATTGGGACTGCAATTGCCGTTACTATTACGTTTTTAACTCCTGCAACTCAGAACAATAATTTTATGTACCTTAGCCTTTGCGGTGTTGTTGCTGTTTGTTCGATGATATTACCCGGCTTATCAGGGTCGTTTGTATTAATTTTAATGGGAAATTATCAACTTGTAGCTATTGATGCAATTAACAACAGAGATATGAGTATTTTAATGCCCGTACTTCTGGGCGCCATAGTAGGATTAATTGTATTTTCACATATTCTTTCGTGGGTATTTAAACGGTATAAGGATCTTACGATAGCAATATTAACGGGATTTATTTTAGGTTCTCTTGGAGTTATCTGGCCATGGAAAACCCAAATTAATGAAATGTTTGGTGATAAAATTAAAGTAATAGGTTATGATTATTTTATCCCTGATTTAAATAAAGAGTTTATATTTGCAATAGCCATAATGCTAATTGGCATCTTAAGTATTTGGATAATGGAACAAAGTGCTAAAAATGTTCAAAACGAATTAAATTAACCAAAATGGATATCTACGGCCTTATTGGGAAAAATATATCGCATTCATTTTCCCCGGATTATTTCAATGAAAAATTCAAAAAGTTAGGTATTAATGCTGAGTACAGGCTTTTTGAGTTAAATGACATAAATGAATTTCCTGAACTCATAACCAACAATCCTGAAATTAAGGGATTAAACGTAACCTCTCCATTTAAAAAATCTTTAGGTCAATTTATGGATTTTATTGATGATCCGGTGGATGTAACAGGTACTATTAACACCATTAAAGTTGAACGGGAGAATAATGAAACATATCTTTCTGCCTATAATACAGATATTATTGGTTTTGAAAAAACCATTAAACCAATCCTAAAAAACAATGATAATAATATACGAGCTCTTATTTTAGGCTCGGGCGGTGGGTCAAGTGCAGTTTCATACGTATTACGAAAATATGGTATTCTATTTTTCTTTATTTCCAGGAAACCATTAAAATTATTACACTCTAGTTATTCGTGGATAGATCAGGCTGAAATGGAAGATAAGCTATTGATAATAAATACAACTCCTCTGGGAATGTATCCAGATGTTGACAATTACCCTCCGATACCTTATGAATATATCACTGAGGAACATATTCTGTACGATCTTGTTTACAATCCCGACGAAACTTTATTCCTTAAAAAAGGGTGTGAGCGTGGTGCTACTTGTATAAACGGGTTAGAAATGTTTAAAATTCAAGCCGATGAATCGTGGAAAATTTGGTCGATGTAGGCTGAATTCCAATATCATCTCTAATATTCTCATATCATTTTTACTTTCAAACTTAACGCTTCTAAACATCCTTTAAAGATTATGATTCTTTGTATTTTTCTATTGGTAAGCAGGTACATAAATTTCTGTCACCAAAGGCATCATCTATCTTGGCTACCGGTGTAAAATATTTACTGTCTCTAACCCAACTAAGTGGATAAGCAGCTTTTTCACGATCGTAGGACATATTCCAATTATTGTCAATAAGCATTTCAGCAGTGTGAGGAGCATTTATAACAACATTATTATTCTGCTCAGCTTTCCCCTCCTCTATTTCCCGTATTTCTTCCCTAATTGTCTTCATTGCCTCTATGAAGTAATTCATTTCTAAAAGTGGTTCACTTTCCGTAGGCTCAACCATAAGTGTTCCGTGAACCGGAAAAGCAACTGTTGGAGCATGAAACCCATAGTCCATTAACCTTTTGGCAATATCAACAACCATAACATTGGCAGTTTTACTAAATTGATTACAATCAAGAATCATCTCGTGCCCAACGCAGCCATTTTTACCACGATATAAAATCGGGTAATGATCCTTTAACTCCTCCATCATATAATTGGCATTTAATATTGCCATTTTTGTTGCTTCGGTAAGCCCTTTAGAGCCAAGTAATTTCAAATAACCATATGAAATAAGTAAAACTAATGCACTTCCGAAAGGTGCTGATGAAACAGAAGAATTTTTTCGATCAGCAATATTTTGCGACATAATATGACCTGGTAAAAATGGCACCAGATGTTCTGCCACACCTATCGGTCCAACGCCAGGTCCACCTCCGCCATGAGGTATACCAAAAGTTTTATGGAGGTTAAGATGACATACATCAGCACCAATATAACCCGGGTTTGTTAAACCGACCTGTGCATTCATATTTGCTCCATCCATATACACCTGACCACCATTTTTATGCACAATTTTAATAACATCTCTTATTCCTTCTTCAAAAATACCATGTGTTGAAGGGTAGGTAATCATTATTGCAGACAGATCATTTTTGTATTCCTTAGCTTTTAGTTTAAGGTCATCTATATCAATATTACCATTATCGGCTGTTTTAACTACAACAACATTAAGACCTGCTACTACAGCGCTTGCAGGATTTGTACCATGAGCCGAAGCCGGTATCAAACATATATTTCGATGTGCATGACCAATGCTTTTCTGGTACTCCCTTATTACTAACAATCCTGCGTATTCACCAGCAGCACCTGAGTTTGGCTGAAATGATATAGCTGAGAATCCTGTAACTTCAGATAATATCTTATTCATTTCATTGATAATGTCCAAATATCCTTGTGCCTGATCGGAAGGAACAAATGGATGAATTTCTGTAAATTCAGGCCAACTTATTGGCATCATTTCAGCAACTGCGTTAAGTTTCATAGTACACGAACCCAATGGGATCATCGAACGGTTAAGGGCTAAATCCTTATTCTCAAGCTTCTTTAAATAACGCATCATTTCTGTTTCAGAATGATAACTATTAAAGACATCATGATGCATGAAATCCGATTTCCTATTCAAATTTGCAGGTAGATAAACCATTGAATTGCCCTTATTATCAGGAAAACTTAATTCAAATTTTTCACTACCAGCGGCGTTGGCAAATACAGCGGCTAAAGTGGCAATGTCATTTTCGTTTACAGTTTCATCAATACTAATGCCGATATGCTGGTTATCATCAAAATAACGCAAGTTTATTTCATGACGCAGAGCGATTGACTTGATTTCGTCAACACTTAAATTGTCAGGAACTTTAACATAGAGTGTATCGAAAAAGAATTTATTTTCACATTCATAACCTGACTTTTCAAGTGATAGTGATAAAGCTGCAGTTAGATTATGAATTTTGACAGCAATTTCTTTAAGTCCATCCTTTCCGTGATAAACTCCATAAAAACCAGCCATAATCGCAAGCAATGCCTGAGCCGTACAAATATTAGATGTTGCCCGTTCTCTTTTTATATGTTGCTCGCGAGTTTGCAGAGCCATTCGAAGTGCTCTATTGCCATTTCTATCTTTTGAGATACCTATTATCCTACCTGGAATGTTACGTTTATAACTGTCGGAAGTAGCAAAAAATGCAGCATGCGGACCTCCAAAGCCCATTGGTACTCCCATTCGTTGCGAAGATCCAAAAACAACATCAGCACCCCATTCACCAGGTGGGGTTAGCATTGTTAAGCTTAATAAATCAGATGCTACTGAAATGGGTATATCCTTTTCTTTTGCCATTGTAACTACCTCTCTATAATCCTGAATATCACCTTTTTGATCAGGATACTGAATCATGCATCCGAATACCTTGTCATTAAATTCAAAATCTTCACAAGCGTCTAATTTTAATGTAATACTTTTTGATGCAGCCCTTGTTTTAAGAACTGCTATTGTTTGAGGGAACATATTTTCGGAAACCAAAAACACATTAGCGTTATTTATAACACTAGTACGAGGTCGAGAATTGTATATCATCAACATGGCTTCTGCAGCAGCTGTACTCTCATCGAGTAAGGAAGAATTTGCAATTGGCAGGCCTGTTAGATCAGAAATCATTGTTTGAAAATTCAGAAGGGCTTCGAGTCTTCCCTGAGAAATTTCAGCCTGATATGGAGTATAAGAGGTATACCATCCTGGGTTTTCAAAAACATTCCTAAGGATAACGGGTGGAACAATCGTATTGTAATAGCCCATACCGATGTATGATTTGAATACCTTGTTTTTCTGAGAAAGTTTTCTAATATGCTTCAAATACTCATACTCACTTAAACCTCCATCTAAATTTAGGTCATTCTTTAACCTGATATCTCCAGGAATAGTTTTATCAATTAACTGATCAACTGAGCTAAGGCCCATACGATTTAACATGTTCGTTACATCTGCCTCTGATGGACCATTATGCCTATTTATAAAGTTTTGGGTATTCATAATACTAATTTATTCTAACTTTTTAAAAAAATCATTAAACTTTAGCAGACGTAATCTGCGAAATGCAAAAGTAAAAATCTTATTAATGAAATATCCATTATTTTAATTAGAGTAGTTATAAATATTTGAAGAGTACTTACTCATTCACACATTAAAAAAGGGAAGCTGCTTCCACAACCTCCCTTTTTAGTGTTATTGGAATAATTGTATTATCCTATAATTCTCATTTTGTAGAAAGATCTCCAAACAAAATATAGTGCGGCTATCAAAAATACTCCGCCTATGTAAGGCGCTACCACCCTAAATTGAGGTGCCAATGCGATTTCCATAGCCAACAATCCAAATAAAGTAGTAAACTTAATTACCGGGTTCAAAGCTACTGAGGAAGTATCTTTAAATGGATCACCAACGGTATCTCCTACCACTGCTGCTTCGTGTAAAGGAGTACCTTTTTCCTTCATATCAACCTCAACAACTTTTTTAGCATTGTCCCACGAGCCACCTGCATTGGCCATAAATATAGCCTGGAACAATCCAAAGAAAGCAATAGACAACAAATAACTTACAAACATAGAAACAGGTAATGAGTATTTTAAAGTATCTGCATGGTTCATGCCATCAACTAACTGTGATGGAGAAGAAAGGAATGCAAATGCCAATGCAAATGAGAAAATAGCAATAAAGATGTTCCACATTCCTTTTTGAGCATAAATAGTACAAATTTTAACTACTGCCTTTGATTTTTCAACATCTGCCTTTTTTGGGGCATCAGGATCAAGGTTTATATTATGTTTTATATACTCAACAGCGCGCGCGGCACCTGTTGTAACTGCTTGTATTGACGCACCTGTAAACCAATAAATTACAGCACCACCCAATAAGAACCCAAGAATAGTAAATGGGTTTAGAAGGTTTAGAACTTCAGTTGGTTCAATACCTATAGTATGCTTAATGACCAAAATCAAAGCGAATATCATGGTTGTTGCACCCACAACTGCTGTACCAATCAGTACCGGTTTAGCAGTGGCTTTAAATGTATTGCCAGCTCCATCATTAGCTTCAAGGTAGTATTTTGATTTCTCAAAATCTGGTGTAAAACCAAAATCTCTTTCTATTTCAGCAATGGTTTCTTTTCTATTTTCTTCAATTAATGATAATTCATAAATCGATTGAGCATTATCGGTAACAGGTCCATAACTGTCAACAGCAATGGTAACAGGTCCCATACCCAGCATACCAAAAGCCACAAGCCCAAAGGCAAAAATTGAAGGATAAATCATCATATCGCCCAACCCATAGTTACTTGCAAAATAAGCTATAAACATTAATACAAAGAAAACCATACCTTTCCAGAATGCACTAAAGTTACCTGCAACTAATCCTGATAATATATTTAACGAGGCACCGCCTTTTTGTGATGCAACAACTACCTCATTTACATGATCTGATTTGGGGCTTGTAAATAGTTTAGTAAACTCCGGAATTAGTGCAGCACCCAATGTTCCGGCACTAATTATAACGGAAAGCGAAATCCATAAGTCGTTTGGTAATTCTTTAATAGTTAAATAACTAACTACAAAAGTAACAGCGATCGATAATATTGAAGTAATCCATACTAATGATGTAAGAGGTTTCTCAAAATCCAGATCATCTGCATTTTGATATTTTGCTTTAGTAATTATACTATTAATCCAAAAAGCACTAATTGAAGTAACGATCATGAGAATACGCATGATGAATATCCAAGTTAGTAACTGAATCTGATAATCGATGCTGGTTACGGCAAGAAGAATAAAAGAGATCAATGCAACACCTGTTACTCCATAGGTTTCAAAACCGTCAGCAGTTGGGCCTACACTATCACCAGCATTATCACCAACACAATCGGCAATAGTTCCGGGGTTTCGTGGATCGTCTTCACCAATTTTGAAGATAACCTTCATTAGGTCGGATCCGATATCTGCAATCTTAGTAAAAATACCACCGGCAATTCTTAATACGGAGGCACCTAACGATTCACCAATTGCAAAACCAATAAAACTTGCACCGGCATATTCACCTGGAACAAATAATAATATAATTAGCATCATCATCAATTCCAATGAAATTAACACAACACCGATACTCATTCCTGCATTCAAAGGAATATTAAGTAACTTAATTGGTTTCCTTTCTAAAGATGCAAAAGCCATTCTTGAATTAGCCAGAGTGTTCATTCTGATTCCAAACCAGGCAACACTGTATGAACCCAATATCCCTATTACTGTCCAACCAAGGATCATTAATACGCCACCAACACCAAATAGATTTTCGCCAGTTTCCGGATCAACAGAAAGCCATCCAAAATAAAATGCTACTGCAGATCCAATAAAGATAAACAAAATTGCAAGGAATTTCCCTTGCTCAATTAGGTAAGTTTTTGCTGTTTCAAAAATAACCTGAGCAACATCAAGCATCGACCGATGAGCGCGAATTTTCTTTACCTTCATAAATTGGTACAAACCAAACAAGAATCCCCCAAATGTGATCAGGAATCCCCAGTATAAAATTGACTGGTCTTTAACACCATCAGGGATGACAAGGTCGGCCTCGCTTGCCGATACCAGAACAGGTGCGGCAAATAAAGCCAAAAGCGTAAGAATTTTTTTCATAACTATTTTAATTAATTAATTTAAAGTACAAATTTTTATGCATTTGCTAAACAGCCGGCTAAAGTAAAAATAATGATTTAATTCCAGCAATAATATTTACTTTTGTTATTAATACTCAATTAACAATTTTTGTTGAATTAATAAAATAGAATGTAAAAATAATATTGACTGTAATTGTATAATTCTTCATTTCAATGCTTTACTGTCGATTTAATAATTTGTTAGTAAATAACAAAAAAACTATTTATTAATAAATCAGCTAAGCATAAAAAGTTTTATATTTTTATAAATTATTTAAATCTGCATGAAGAAGGTTAAGCTTGAAATAGTAGGAATGTCATATAGCCAATCGCAAAGTGGTGCATATGCATTAATACTTGGTATACCAGGACAAAAAAAAAGATTACCAATTATTATTGGTGGTAGTGAAGCTCAAGCAATTGCTATTGAACTTGAGAAAATGAAACCGTCGAGGCCACTTACACACGATTTATTTACAAACTTTGCTAATCATTTCGGTATAAGGGTTACGGAAGTTATTATAAACAAGTTTGAAGAGGGAATATTCTTCTCAAGGCTTGTTTGCGAACACAACGGGGCAGAAAGTGAAATCGACAGTAGGACGTCGGATGCTGTAGCCATAGCTCTAAGGTTTAAGTGCCCAATTTATGCATATCAAAGCATTATAGATGAAGCTGGAATTGTTCTTGAAGATCACCCAATTGGTGAAGATCCTGAAGGAACAAAATCTACTCCTGAGCATGAAGATATCGAGTCTGATTATAGCGATTACCTACTAGAAGAATTGGAAGATCTGATAAAAAAGGCCATTGAAAACGAAAATTATGAAAAGGCATCCAAAATCAGAGATGAAATTAAAAGAAGAAAGAAATGATACAACAATACATGCACCTCGTAATAAATTACCTTTAAAATATTCAATCATTTCCGTACTTTCAACAATATAATTTGACAAAAAAATTCATTAAGATTATTATGATTAAGAAAAAACGAAATATAATAATCCTGTTTTTTTTAACGGGATTTTTTTCATTAACAGTATTGGGATTTGTGGGTAAGCAAGTTGAAGATTCAGCTAAAAATAATACTGTAGAAGTTGAAAAAATTATTAATCAGGAATTTGACACGATTCTAACTCATGAGTCAGATTCAAGCGCTGATAAAGGGAACATTCTTCAGTTAAAGCGAAAAAGTGGCTTTAAACCAATGAGTATAATACGAGGAATATTTGGTATCTTCGTTTTGGTACTTATTTCATTTGCCTTTAGTGCTAACCGAAAAAAAATTAACTGGGGTGTTGTTGGAAAAGGGTTGATTTTTCAACTCTTACTTGCGTTAGGAGTATTATATGTTCCTTTTATAGAAGCAGCATTCGACTTTGTAGGAGCAGGTTTCGTATTAATACTTGATTTTACAAATGCAGGTACAGATTTTCTTTTTAAATCATTTGTTACTAATCAGATAGAGATTGGTAATGTGAATTTTGTTGTTCAAATTCTACCAACTATTATTTTCTTTTCGGCGTTAACCAGCCTGCTCTTTTATTTAAACATTATCCAGTATATTGTTTTTGGACTCGCATGGATTATGACCAAGTTTATGAAACTGTCAGGTGCTGAAAGCCTTTCAGTTGCAGGAAACATTTTTTTAGGTCAAACCGAATCGCCTCTGATGATAAAAGCATATCTGCCAAAAATGAACAATTCGGAAATTATGTTGGTTATGATGGGTGGTATGGCAACACTTGCGGGAGGAGTACTGGCTGTATACATAAGTTTCCTTGGCGGTGATGACCCTGTGCAGCGAATGTTGTTCGCAAAACATCTGCTTACAGCTTCAGTTATGGCTGCTCCAGGTGCTGTGGTTGTTTCCAAAATTTTAGTACCTCAAACAGAAGATATTGACTCAAATGTTAAAATCCCTCGCGAAGAAGCCGGCAAAAATATCCTGGATGCTATTTCAAACGGAACGACTCAAGGATTAAAACTTGCAGTTAATGTTGCTGCAATGTTATTGGTTTTTATTGCTTTCATTGCAATGTTCAACTATATTTCAAAATCCATAGGCGACTTGTTTCATTTAAATGCCTGGGTTACTGAGCTTACAGATGGTAAATACACTGATCTTTCGTTACAGTTTGTTTTAGGTTATATTTTTGCACCTTTAATGTGGCTGATAGGTGTTGATTCACATGACATTACTTTGGTGGGACGATTGTTAGGCGAAAAAATAATAATGACAGAGTTTATCGGGTATGTCAGTCTGGCTGAGATGAAAGAAGCAAATGTTTTTGCTGACTCAAAATCAATAATAATGGCAACATATATGCTCTGCGGTTTTGCAAACTTTGCCTCCATTGGCATTCAAATCGGAGGCATTGGGTCATTGGCTCCAACCAAGCGCATATTACTGTCGAAATATGGTATGAGGGCTTTACTTGGAGGAACTATCGCTTCGTTGCTATCAGCAACCATTATTGGTGCATTGATAGGATAACCTTCAAATGTGAACTTAAGTCAGTCTTGGGATAGTCAAACAAAATATCATTTGAGCCAGTGTGTTATCGAAGAATAATTTAAATAACTAATTAATTATCCAAACGACACTGGAATGTCTTTGGACTCTTCCTGATCTAGTCATGAAGTTGATAAATAGAACGCTATAATAATGAAACAATATCACGACCTTCTACGGCATGTTATAAATACAGGAAATCTTAAAAAAGACAGAACAGGCACTGGAACTTTAAGTGTTTTCGGGTATCAGATGCGATTTGATTTACAGGAAGGTTTTCCTTTGGTTACCACAAAAAAATTACACATAAAATCGATAATTCACGAATTGCTATGGTTTTTAGCCGGCGATACTAATATTAAATATCTAAAAGAAAACGGTGTAAGAATATGGAATGAATGGGCTGATGAATCGGGTGATCTTGGTCCTGTTTATGGTGCACAATGGAGAAACTGGAATAATGAGGGTATTGATCAAATTCAAAATATTATTACTCAGATTAAAACCAACCCCAACAGCCGCCGATTAATTGTTGCAGCATGGAACCCCAGCGTATTACCCGACACAAGTATTTCGTTTTCGCAAAATGTAGCTAATGGCAAAGCAGCATTGCCGCCATGTCATGCATGGTTCCAATTTTACGTTGCTGATGGTAAACTCTTTTGCCAGCTTTACCAACGTAGTGCCGACATATTTTTGGGAGTACCTTTTAATATTGCCTCATATGCATTATTAACAATGATAGTTGCGCAGGTTACCGGACTTAAACCAGGTGATTATGTCCATACTTTTGGCGATGCTCATATTTACTTAAACCATCTTGATCAGGTAAAACTGCAGCTTAGTAGAGTACCTAAAGAACTACCCATTTTGGAAATTAATCCAGAAGTTACATGTATTTTTGATTTTACTTATGATGATTTTAAGATTTTGAATTATGACCCGTATCCCGGGATAAAAGGTGAAATTTCTGTTTGATTATCATGAGTAAATGACAGACTTCTTAAATACTTGAATGATAATATAAAAAACATAAGAAAGAGATTCTACCTAAGGAAAAAAGAAATAATCAGTTTTGTTTCATAATTTGTATCATTGCACCATTATATCATTGTATCATTCAATCATTGCACCATTCAACCCATTAACGCATGAAAAATATCTCAATAATAGTAGCCATAGCATCAAATAACGCAATTGGTAAAGACAATGACCTTCTGTGGCATATTTCGAAAGATTTAAAACGATTCAAGCAAATAACAAAGGACCATTATGTAGTCATGGGAAAACGTACTTATTATTCACTACCCGTGCAACCATTACCTAATCGAACAAACATGATTATTACAGATGTACCTGATGAAGAGATCGACAACTGTTTAATGGCATATTCTATTGAAGAGGCAATTGATAAAATGGATTCTTCAAAAGAGAATTTTATTATCGGTGGTGGATCTATTTACAAACAGTTTATGCCCCATGCTAATAAACTTTACATTACACGTGTTCACAAAGACTATGAGGCCGATACTTTTTTTCCTGAAATTTCATTAGATTATTGGGAGTTGATTTATGAACAACATATTGACAATGATCCCCAAAATGATTTTACTTATACCTTTGAAATTTATAACAAAAAATAATTATCCAGAATACTTTATGTGATTGTTTATACCCCTATACCTTTATACTTTTATACCTACTTTTATACCTACTTCCCCTATTCCGTTACACTCTACGTTAATCAATAGTTCTTCCATCTTACCTTTCATTTTATCAAACTTTTCATGTTCAAAAAGTCGGGTTAAATAAGCAATTTCCCCATCCTTATTAATGATAACATTTCTTGTAACACCGCTTCTTTGGTTTGAACTCTTAACATAGAATAATAAGTTAAATTATTCTACCTTTGTGCCATGTAAACAAATATAATAAATAGTTATGAAACGTGTACTACCTATTCTCCTAGTAATCATATTATTAGTTATCACAAATAGCTTTCAAGCACAACCCTGGAACACTCTACTACCCAAAAACAAAGTTGAAAATGGTAGTTTAACCTTCTTTGATATCCAAAAAGCATTTAACGATTATTGGACTCCGAAAAATGTTGTTGATGGCTACTATATTCTTAACGGAGAAAAAACCAAAGCAGGAGGCTGGAAGCAATTTAAACGTTGGGAATGGTACTGGGAAAATAGAGTTAATCCTGTTACCGGAGCGTTTCCAAACACATCAGCATGGGAGGAACTCCAAAAAATTAATAAATCCATGGAAGGACAAAGAAGCCCTTCGGGTCAATGGACGAGCATGGGACCAAGCACTTCGCCTGGTGGTTATGCAGGATTAGGCAGGCTGAACTGCATAGGGTTTCATCCTACAAATAGTAATACATACTATGTAGGAGCAGCTTCAGGAGGCATATGGAAAACTACTGATGGAGGTACTAACTGGGTTCCACAAGGTGATGAAATGGAGGCCATTGGTATTAGTGATATTATTGTTCTTTCTACAACAGGCGATGACATTGTTTATGCTGCTACCGGCGACAAAGACCACTCTGATACCTATTCTGTTGGTGTATTAAAATCAATAGATGGTGGTACTACATGGCAAACCACAGGGCTAACATTTACTGCAGGGCAAAAAGAGTTAATTAACCGTTTATTGGTTGATCCTACGAATAATGATATTTTTTATGCTGCCACAACTTTAGGCGTTTACCATACCACTGATGCCGGAGTTACATGGAATGTTTTAACAAGTACCGAATTTATTGATTTGGAATTTAAACCCGGTGTAAGTAGCACTCTATATGGCAGTACATGGTATGGTGATATTTACACAAGTACTGATAGCGGTATAACATGGACATTAACACTAAGTACCAGCGGTCGAAGAACTGAATTAGCCGTATCTCCGAATAATGCAGATGTTGTTTATGCTCTAATTGCAAACACCAGCAGCGGATTATATGGGGTTTATAAATCAACTGATTCAGGTGCAAGTTTTACATCGGTTTATAATGGAATAAATTTGCTCGGGTGGAACTGTAACGGAGGCGATAGCGGGGGACAGGCTTGGTACGACTTGTGTATAGCTGCTGATCCAAATAATGTGAATACTGTATTTTTAGGAGGCGTTAATACGTGGAAATCTGCTGATGGCGGAATAACATGGAATATTAATAACCACTGGTCGAGTACATGCGGAGGTAATGCTTCAATTGTACATGCCGATAAACATAATTTTACGTATCAAAACGGGTCATCAACCTTATTTGAATGTAATGATGGAGGGCTTTACAGTACTTCCAACGGAGGAGCAACCTGGTCACATCTTTCCGATGGAATGATTATTAGTCAGATGTACCGCCTCGGAGTCGCACAAACTACTTCAGCCGATGTTATTACAGGACTACAGGATAATGGCACCAAGGCACTGCTCACATCGGTATGGAATGATGTAATTGGCGGTGATGGGATGGAATGTTTAATTGATTACTCCGATGAAAATACTCAATATGGTTCACTTTATTATGGTAGTATTTATCGCACAACTAATCATTGGAATAACTCTACCAATATCAGTAGTGGAATTTCCGGTAACGCAGCATGGATTACCCCTTATGTTCAGGATCCAAATAATAGCAATACTTTATTTGTTGGTTATCAGGATGTATGGACGTCAGCCAATCAGGGTAACAGCTGGACTCAATTAAGCACCTGGGGTAGCAGCACTCTGCGATCATTGGCCGTTGCCCCATCTAATTCAAATTACATTTACACTGCAACAACAAGTACACTTTATGGAACATCCGATGGTGGCTCAACATGGACAAATATTACCGGGTCACTGCCTACATGGGCATCAAACATAACTTACATTAGTGTTAAATACGATGACCCAACTACAATATGGGTAGCTATGGGTGAATTTAATAGTTATGGTGTTTTTGAATCAACCGATGGAGGATCAACATGGACTGATATTTCGGCCGGTTTGCCTTTACTGCCAACAAATTGTGTAATTCAAAATCGACAAAATACTTCACAGGTTGACCTTTATGCTGCAACCGATGTTGGTGTTTATCTTAAACTTGGTGATGCAAGCTGGATACCTTTCTATAACAATATGCCAAATGTAGTTGTAACTGAGCTTGATATATATTATGACGACATTAATCCTAATAATAGTATGATAAGAGCAGCCACATACGGGCGCGGACTTTGGGAATCCGATTTATATTCAACTATAGTAACATTGGAAGCCGATTTTTACGCTGATAATAATAGTGTTGAAATTGGTGAAACAGTATTGTTTACCGACACTTCAACCGGGTCACCAACATCATGGGAATGGACATTTGAAGGAGGTACTCCAGGAAGTTATACCGGACAAATACCCACTCCTATTCTCTATGATATTGCAGGAACCTGGGATGTAACACTAATTGTTTCTAACATGCTCGATGCTGATACTAACACAAAAGTTAATTATATTACAGTAACTTATCCTGCTCCAACAGCTGATTTTGAAGCAAATCTAACCACGGGCGATATTCCTCTCCAAGTTACATTTACTGATTTATCAGTTGATAGTGTAAATACATGGTCATGGGATTTTGGTGATGGAGGAACATCTATACTCCAACTGCCGGTTTATACTTACGTTGTTGCCGGAATATATACAGTATCGCTTACAGTTACTGGTCCGGGAGGTAGCGACACAGTTGTAAAAACAGACTATATTGTTGCTATTGAACCAGTACCTACAGCAGATTTTAACGGCAATCCTACGTCGGGAGATGCTCCTTTAATAGTAAGTTTCACCGATTTATCAGTTGATAGTGTCGATACATGGCTTTGGGATTTTGGTGATGGAGGCACTTCAACATTCCAATTACCTGTTTATACTTATGTAAACTCCGGAATATATTCAGTATCACTTACAGTTACTGGTCCGGGAGGAAGTGATTCAATTGTGAAACTCAACTATATTACAGCGATTGAACCGGCTCCTATAGCCGACTTTGTGGGTGAACCAACAACAGGCGAGGCCCCGTTGTTAGTTAATTTTACTGATTTATCATCCGGAGCGGTTGATGCCTGGGATTGGAACTTTGGTGATGGCGATTCATCATCAGTACAGTACCCGGCTCATGAATATCTTACTCCCGGAAATTTCACTGTTTCATTAACGGTAACAGGCCCCGGAGGTATAAGTACCAATGAAAAAACTGATTATATTCTTATTGCTGTTGGTATTGGTGAAAACTCATCCGAAGCCTTAGTGGTTTATCCCAATCCGGTTACTAATAGCTTGCATATTATTTTTCCTTCGGTAAAAAACAGAGTTTTAAAAATAATTAGCTCTAAGGGAAATAATGTTTTGACACACATTTCTAAAGGAAAAGAAGAAATTATTAATATGCATCATCTCGCAAATGGAGTTTATTCACTTATAATAAATGAAAGTGAAATGATCCACACTATAAAAGTTGTTAAAAAATAATTTCTCTTGTGCAAATGGTTCTAAAAGTTTAAACTGAGGTATAAACTACATAAATTAGATTGCATTATTTGAAATTCTTTCTTTGTAATGTTAAATTTTGGTTAATTCTTTTGGATTGTATTATACTGATCTCTAAAAAATCTACTTTGTGCACCGCAATTTTAACCATCTATCTAATACAATATTAAGAATCAATTAATTAATCACGTTTTAATAATATCTAAATGATGAAAAATATTTCTTTGCTACTCATCTTCTTTGTTATGGCAGTTAATACACCAAACATATTTGCACAAAATTCAGAAGCAGAAAAGCCCAGTTCTTATGGCAAGCTTATAGGACCAATAAGTGTACCCAGTTTAGCACAACAAATAAAAGATGGAACCTTTATTGGTATTGACCCAAATGAATCACCAAAATTAGGCCCTCCTAAAAAGAGAGGTGCAAACATAACCGTCCCCGGAAAAGGTTTGCCCAAAGGAGATGACGCTCTAGTTCAAAATCAGAAAAACGCACCCAGCCATCGCGGGAAATCACCGTTATTAGTTTTCGAGGCAAATGTTTCAAATTATACACCTTCTGATCCTACCGGAGCCGTTGGACCAAACCATTTCGTAGGCGCATGGAATGTTGGTTTTCGTATTTTTGATAAAGAGGGAATCCCTTTAACAAATGCCGCATCGTTAAGCACTTTATTTCCAGGTAACAATATTGGCGACCCAATTGTTTTGTATGATGTAGAAGCTGACAGATTTGTAATTACTGAATTTGACAATAATCCAAATGGGTTTAATGTAGCCATTTGTCAAGGCCCTGATCCGGTTAACGATGGATGGTATATTTACACAACAGGTTTTGGAACCGGTTCATTTCCTGATTATACAAAGTTCTCAGTTTGGTCGGATGGTTATTATGTAACTGCTAATATAAATGCATCTAACAAAGTATTTGTAATTGAGCGTGAAGAAATGTTGTTAGGTAATGCTTCACAATTTGTTGGTTTTCCCTTACCTGGGATTTCTACATCTGGTTTCTATAGCCCACAATTTTTTAATGTTACAAATGGAGATTTACCTCCTGTAGGTAATGCTTCAATTGTTTATTTGCAAGACGATGCATGGAGTGGTGTATCAACCGACCATATAAAACTATGGACAGTAAATGTTGACTGGGATAATACTGCAAACTCAACTATTTCATCTCCCGATGAAATCATTACTACTCCTTTTATTTCTGTGTTTGATGGCGGTTCTTTTTCAAACGTACCGCAACCAGGTGGTCCCGATCAGGATGTTCTTCAGGCAACAATAATGAATCAAGCTCAATACAGACGATTTCCAAATTATAATTCCGCAATTTTCAATTTTGTAGTAGATACTGATGGCTCAGGTGCCGAACTTGCAGGTATTAGATGGTATGAACTGCGTCAGGATAACGATGGCGACCCATGGACAATATATCAGGAAGGAACATATATTTCACCTTATAACAATAAACACGCTTTTTCGGGATCAATGGTAATGGACGGACAGGGTAATATAGGAATGGGTTACACTACTTGTAGCCAGGCGGAGAGAATAGCAATTTATTATACAGGAAGATTTGTTTCAGACACGTTGGGACAGATGACTCTTGATGAAACCTTGATTGCTCAAAGCACATCTAATAATCCATCCAATAGATTAGCTGATTACGTTCAATTATCTCTTGACCCAACAAACGACAACACTTTTTGGCATATTGCTGAATATTTTGTGAGTAATCAAAGAAGGGATGTGGTAGGTGTTTTTCAAATTTCAACCGACCTTATTAATGATATTGGAGTTCTCAGTATTATCGAGCCTGTTACAGGTGAATTATCTGATGCTGAAGATATTACTATATCTCTTTTTAACTATGGACTGGACACACTGACAAATATTCCAGTTAATTATCAAATTGATGGAGGCGAGGTAGTAGGTGAAATAATGCCCGGACCAATCTCAACAGGCGAATCAATACAATACACATTTACTCAAACAGCCAATTTAGGAATAGTTGAACAAACCTACCAAATCAAATCATATACAAATCTATTACTTGATGAGAATCTTTTAAACGATACGATAACCAAAACCGTTACATACTTAGTCCCCAATGATATTGGTGTTGCTGCTATAATATTACCTGTTACTGGTACGGGGTTAACTAGTGCGGAGAAAATAAAGGTTTCAATTGCGAATTATGGATATGTTGTTCAAACAAACTTTGATGTAACTTTTAATCTTGACAATTATATCCACACCGAGCAAGTACCTGGTCCTCTGCATTATCCTTTTCCAATGTTATATACATTTACAGAAACTGTAGATTTATCTGCGATAGGAACGTATAATCTAACTGCTTACACATCCCTTCCGGGTGATGCACATATCACTAACGACACATCATCAGTAGTGATTGAAAACACTATGTGTCAACCAATATCTGATTGTGCAGATGGGCATGGATTTTATTTATTTCAGTTAGACTCCATTAGTAATGTAACCGATTGCTCTCCAAATGGCTATGGAGATTATACCGATCTTTCAACAGAATTAGCTAATAATAGCGTAAACGAACTAACTGTTACAACCCATTACGGAGATCAGTTTATAAAGGTTTGGATCGATTTTAATGACAATTTTGTTTTTGAGGATAATGAAGTTGTTGTTGATAATTTCCATATGGCTCCTGGTCAGGCTGGTGGTGTTTATACTGAAACAATGCCATTGACTATTCCTGATGGTGTTAATTTAGGACAACATTTAATGAGAGCAAAGTCGAACTGGAATTCGACTGTGCCTGATGATGCATGTGAAGGTTCAGCCTATGGTGAAACCGAAGATTACATTGCGGAACTGGTATTATACATAGGTGTTAGTGAAACACCTCTGAACAATACAGATATGGTTATTAAATCGTTAGCTAACAATCAATTTGAAGTTTCTATTCAATCAACCGAAGTAACTGAAACACTAATTATCAATTTACATAATATACTTGGTCAGAAATTAGTAGAGAACAGAGTTGAAAATATAAATGGCAGATATGTTTACAACCTCGATTTATCGTACGCAAAACCCGGTGCTTATATTATCAGGTTAGGGACATCACAATATGGAAAAGTTAAACGTATAATTGTGCAATAGAGACATTTTGAAAATCTCTATAAAAGATACTATTCAAAAGTAAAAAAACGATTGTCATTTAAACCCTCAACTTACCACAGGCAGAGAGGAACAACTGTGAAATCTTCTAAAATCCAACAAATGTTTTAGGAGATTTCTGTATGGTGCTATCAGTTCTCCCTATTGTTTAAATTACAAATAGCACCCAGTTAAATCAGACTTTTTCATTTTACTACAATAAGTTTGTTTCTAAAAACCTTATTACCAATTTCTGATTTAATGAAATAAACACCATTACTTACATCAGCAATACTTAAGTTTACTATTCTATTTTGAAAGCTAAATGTTCTTGTAATTATTACTTTACCATCGATATTGTATAAGGTAATTTCAACTATCCCAGATTTTTCCGGAAAATTAATAATCACCTCTGAATTTGCAGGATTTGGATAAATTTCGAGTTCATTTTTGTAATTAAAATTATTGATATCCGACAATACATTAACTGCCCCATTAAAATACTCAAGCCCACCTGAATAATTACCAACGATCATTTCCAGATTCCCATCTGAATACAAATCACAAATAACTACTCCTGTACGCATTCCTCTGTCAAAATCAACATCTGTAGTATCCAATAATAAATTTAGTTGATCCGACTCAGTAAATTTCCCGTCAAGGTTGTCATCGATATTAGTAAAATAGTAAATTATTCCCTGCTCCGACCCTACCACCAACCCCGTATTTTGATTACTATCCCTAAAAAAAGAAGGAGTACTATAGCCATTCCAGGAAACAGAATAATCTGTAACATTTATTTTTCCAAGACTATCAGTTATGTAAGTAAACTCAGGATTACCAGCACTCCCAAAATTCTGATAATAGTTAATATTTCCACCCTTCTCTCCTATTATAAGGTCATTAACACCATCTTTATTTAAATCAAATAACTGAGGTGAACTATAATCACCAACATCTATACTTAAATAATTTTCTGTAATAACATCAAAATCACCACTTGCCTTGTTATAACTAACAAATATAATTTTGCCGTCGCTGTTACCAACAAGTAAATCAGTATCTCCATCACCATCAATATCATCAAATGCCGGAATAAAGCCAATTTGTTGTAAACTGCTAAGTCCGGCAAAATCATCATCCCAAAGCTGAAACACGGGATTCTGAAGAGTTCCTGTATTTTTATAATACGCAATGCACGAATGAAAAACCGAATACAAGAAGTAATTTACGTAATAAGAATACTTATAATAACCGTAATTACCTATAAACAAATCTTTTAGTCCATCGCCAACCCAATCATAAATAACCGGATAAGCACCAGAGCCAACATCTATCATTTCCGATTGAAGGAAATTGGTTTGTGATAATTCAAAAACAGGGCTTGTGTTGGTACCTGAATTTATATAAAGCCAACTACTGTTTTTATTTCTGGAAGTAACAATACCTGGATCAAATGGTGAAACCATCAAATCTTTGATATTATCATTATTTACATCTGTATATGTAGCAACCGGCATCGAAAACAAATTAACTCGGGAAGTACCTTGTGGGAAAAGAGTATCACTATATGAAATGTAGGCATCTTCAATCGTTCCTGAGTTATACAAAGCAAACAAACCCGAATAATCAACATCACCCAACAGTAAATCAACCAATCCATTATTATCCAAATCGTGCACTAAAAAAGTTGAACCAGTATGCCTTTCCTTGCGGATTATATTTTGGTTAACGAAATCTGTACCCGGCATGCAGGTGTCAAAATATAATACATTCGATTCATCACTTTCAGCAACATGACCCCAACAATAAGATGTGTGCTCATAATCCAGCGAATCTGCATTACCATACTTCTCTATCGATAAATTTTTATGCATGCCAATAAACGATCCCAACACTCCAAAAGTTAATATATCAAGATCACCATCATTATCAACATCAGCAATTCCGGGATAATCAGCACTTGTAACAAAAAGATTAACATATCCCCCGGGCAATAAAGTTTTTAAATAGGGATAAACCACAAGGTCGAATTTTAAAGTATTATCACTTATATTTTTATAAACCATCATACTTCCATATCCGGGCGAATATGTAAAAATATCATTCTTGCCATCCATATTATAATCCGCAAAAATTACCCATTCCTTAAAATCGGGAAGCAATTTGGAATATTGTGGAGCATATTCATAATCAATTTCATTAATTGTGCCATTATTAATAAAACACATTTTGCGGTTACCCCTTCTGTCGAAAGCAAGTAAGTCCATTATTCCATCCAAATTAAAATCCACATTACAATATTGCACAGCATCCATTCCTCCTGCCCATGGAAATGAAAGAGGTTCATTTATTCGATCATTATTAATATAAACTGATTGAGCACTTACATTGCTGATAATTAATATAATAACAAAGACAAATTGTATTATGTGAGATGCAAATCTTATCATATTATAGATAAATTATTTAATAAAATTTTAGCAAAATTACTGATTTAACATATTAGGAAAATGTAAATATTTACAAAAATCGTACCCATTTGCAGCTTAAGGTTATTGACTATACATTTGTACAAAATTTAAAATGCATATAATCATCTGAAAATATATTTTTTATGGCACGAATACTTGTTGTTGACGACGAAAGTAGTATAAGGCGGACGTTGAAAGAAATACTTGAATTTGAAAAACATGAAGTTGATTTAGCCGCCAATGGTATTGACGCTATTGAAATGGCTAAGGATAATAACTATGATGCCATTATGCTGGATATAAAAATGCCTGAAATGGATGGCATGGAAGTACTCGATAAACTAATGAGTTTCAGCGACGTACCTGTAATTATGATTTCAGGCCATGGAACCATAGAAACTGCTGTTGAAGCCATAAAAAAAGGAGCTTACGATTTTATTGTTAAACCGCCCGATCTAAACCGTTTATTAATTTCTGTAAGAAATGCAGTTGACAAGAAGGAACTTGTACTACAAACTAATCAACTTAAAAAAGAGACAAATTACAAATACGAAATCGTTGGCGAATCACATACTATTGTTTCACTTAAAGAGATGATTGAAAAGGTTGCACCTACATCAGCGAGAGTTCTCATTACTGGTGAGAACGGATCGGGGAAAGAGCTTGTTGCAAGGCAGTTACATCTGCAAAGCACCCGTGCAAAGTCGCCGTTTATTGAAGTGAATTGTGCTGCTATACCAACTGAGTTGATTGAAAGTCAACTGTTTGGACATGAGAAGGGATCATTTACCTCCGCAATTAAACTGCGTAAAGGCGATTTTGAATTAGCGCATGGCGGCACTCTCTTTCTTGATGAGATTGGTGATATGAGTTTAAGTGCACAGGCAAAGGTACTCCGTGCTCTTCAGGAAAACAAGATAATACGTGTAGGGGGCGAAAAGGAAATTAATGTTGATGTAAGAATTATTACAGCAACTAATAAAAATCTTAAAAATGAAATTGAGAAAGGAAAGTTTCGCGAAGATTTGTATCATCGGTTAAGTGTTATAATAATTGAAGTTACACCGTTGCGTGACCGAAAGGATGACATTCCTTTGCTCGTTAACAGGTTTATTGAAAACATTTGTGCTGCACATGGCCGTCCTCCTATAGCTATTACCGACGATGCAGTGAAAGAATTACAGAATTTCAACTGGTCGGGGAATGTTCGCGAATTGCATAATGTAGTAGAAAGGATGATTATCCTATGCGGCAACGAAATAACTAAAGAGGATGTAGGTTTATATGTAAAGCCTTTGATGACTTAAGCAATGGCATTTCATGTGTAAAACTCATGATATATAACACTTAATATTCTGCTTATAATTCAGGTAAATACTGTAATTTTGCAAAAGCGTTTCAGAGAAAAGTTCTTTGACATTTGGGGCTGACCGGTTTTGACAGCAAGTTGAAAGGGTAAGTAAGCATGTCGAGCCTTGTGATTAAGCTCGTAAATCCGTGTCACAACATTTTTAATTGGCGAAAATAATTTTGCTCTTGCAGCTTAATCGAAGTTTAGTAGATTAGCTTTATCCAGGTTCTAGGAATCAGGACAAGACGGTTCGCAGGTGGAGATACTCAATTCCGGCCTGATTACGAGTCGCACGCAATTTTGAGTTAGTTCCGGCGATGTTTCGCAGTCGGGATGAAATTAAGAAACTAAGGTATTAACTAGGGTGTTTGTTTCCTTTTAATACTCGAAAACCAACAACAAAATAAACGTGTAGAAAGCTTATCGGTTCCTTGTTTGGACGAGGGTTCGACTCCCTCCAGCTCCACTATTGAATGATGAATGAACAGTTTTGAATGACGAAGTTTGTTATTATTAGTAACTTATAGATGTATTAATATTTTATTTATTTGAACTATAAAACATGAGTTAGCATCAATATTTATTATATTCAGAAAAACAGCACAGAAGAATAAATAATCAAAAATTAAGTAATTACCTCATTCATAATTCATCACTCAACACTCAAATGGTCCCGTAGTTCAATGGATAGAATGTGAGATTCCGGTTCTCATGATCCGAGTTCGAATCTCGGCGGGATCAC
>JACKQG010000999.1_pt1 | contig 32594 bp, 26 predicted proteins | sample 8237621 | NCBI WGS metagenome assembly JACKQG01 (sample SAMN15677084, study PRJNA649215) | marine metagenome | biome: marine; feature: Black Sea; material: saline water; isolation source: suspended particulate matter (SPM) from the Black Sea western gyre | collected 2013-06-09/2013-06-10 | depth...
TCTGACGGATTTTTCTTTAGATTTTAAGGGCTTATGGATTTCCGTTCAGGCACTAAATAATAAACGAAGATTTATCGTGAGTCTTTTTGCGGGGGTATTGTCAGGCTTTATACTGATGCCCGCTGCACAGGCGGATGATCGCAGGTTTTCAATAGAAGAAGCAAAATGGGATCGTGAGAAATCCCGTCTGGAGGTTAAGGGTAAGGGTCGAAGCGGAAGAACAGTTATTGTTTCGAATGACGGCTCTAACGAATTTTTAGGCAGTACTGAAGTTGATGATAAGGAATGGCGAGTGCGTATCTCTAATCCTGCCATCGTGCCCTGCCGCGTTAAAGCGGTTCAATCAGATGGACGCTCGGATGACCAGCGAGTCAGAAATGCACCTAGAGATTGTGATCAGGGTGTTCCACCACCACCTCCACCAGCCAACAATGCACCCGTTCTGGCACCGATTGGTAACAAGACTGTTAGTCTTGGAAATGATCTGAGCTTTACTGTGTCTGCAACTGATGATGGTCAGCCGAATGGCACGTTGACGGTGTCAGCTACTGGCCTGCCAAATGGTGCAAACTTTGCCGACAATGGTAACGGTAGTGGTACCTTCACATGGCCGAATGCCAGTCCGGTTGGCAGCACGACAGTCACTTTTACCGCCAGTGATGGTAGCCTGACGGATGCAGAAACTATAACCGTCACGGTTACGCAGATTGCGCCTCCTGGCAACAATGCGCCAGTGTTAGCTCCCATTGGTAACAAAACCGTTGCTGTTGGAAATAACCTGACCTTTACTGTAACTGCGACTGATGATGGACAGCCGAACGGCACACTGACTCTGACGGCCACTAATCTGCCTAATGGAGCAAGTTTCATCAACAATGGTAACGGTACAGGTACTTTCTCCTTGCAGAATGCGAGTCCGGCAGGCATTACTTTAACGACCTTTACCGTGACTGATGGAAATCTGGCCGATGCCGAAACGATTACCATCACGGTAACGGCGATTGCTCCTCCTCCACCGGCTACGAGCTCGATTAACTCAACCAGTCGTAGTGCTGTATCGGTAGCGGCCGGTCCTGTTCCTGAGCAACCCTTTGTATCGAACCCCCTGTATCAGGTGTTAGCGATCAACGATCTGGGAATGCATTGTGGCGATCTGGATACTCGTATCTCCAGTATTCTGCCTCCGTTTAATGTATTGCATGCGCAGGTCATTGCACGTGGTACCAACAATACGAATCCGCGCATACTGAATCAGGGTGAAGCTATCATCACTTATTCAGCGGTTTCCAATGCGGGTGATCCGATTTTGTCGATTGCGCCTGATCTGGCCAAAGATGGCAGCCTGTACAAGACGAATTTCTGGGATATCGCTCGTCAGGCCTATGCGCCATTCTATCCCTCCGGAATTCTGGATGCGTTCTATCCTGCGGGAACCGATATCGTCGATATTGGCCTGCCGGTACCGGACGTAGAAAGACTTTATCTGGAAGATGGTAATCTGCATGCAGGACAACAGGCAATGCCTGGTCTGAATGGTCCTTTATTCTCGAATGATCCACAGGTTTTTGTAGAGCATATTGGAACCCTGCCTTTCTTCACTAATTTTGCGTTCGGTTATACCTCGAACGTGAACTGGTCAGAAGCCGCCGGTATTCCAATCTCCGTGTATGATGATGGCGGTCGCCAGAACCCTTATCCGCTGATGCGGGTTCAGGCGGAAGTAGGTGGAGCCACCGTTGCTACTGTCGATACAGTGGTACCTATATCCGGTGAAGCGGAATGTCAACGCTGTCATGCGGATCCGGAAGATGGTGGTAATGGAGCAGCAACACAGACTCTGTTTGATAACGGCATTACGCTGGCACTTGCGAGCCAAGATCCCGCTAATAACGTAACGGCTGGTGCCAGTATCGAATGGGCATCTGATATCAACATCATCAATCTGCATGATCTGAAGCATGGTACAACGTTGAATCAGGGTTATGACCTGACTACCGGTAAAGCCAATCAGCCCGTTGTGTGTCAGGTTTGTCACTATACCCCTGCACTCGATCTGGCTCAGCTTGGACCTTTAGGACCTGAGAACGATGGTCCGCTGATACTCAATGGTGTGACGGTTGCAGCCTCAATGGCAAACGGACGTGACCAGGCCAAGAACAAGACCATGTCGAATGTCATGCACAGTCATCATGGTCAGTTTACCGATCTGTTCCCACCAATGCCTCCAGCAGTAGATGCACAGGGTAACAAGCGTAGCGCAGCAATCACCAGACAGATACTGGGTGAAACCTGCTATGCCTGCCACCCCGGTACAAATACCGAGTGTATGCGTGGTGCGATGGCGAACGGCGGTCAGGTTTGTCAGGATTGCCATGGTGATATGCAGCAGGTCGGTGATGACTTCTCCAGAGATGTTTCGCCAACCAATGTAGGCGCCTTCCATGTGGCCGCTGATTACTATACGAATGCGGCTACACCACGTGTGCCCTGGGCGAATGAGCCAGGCTGTGGATCCTGTCATACCGGTGATGCCACCAGTAACCTGGCTGGTACAGCGAATGCAATGGTTAACCCCACAGACATCAGTGGTAATAATGATGGCATCCGTCTGGCACAGGCTTTCCGTACCAACGATGCAAAAGCAACACCCATCGTGCCTACCAATAAGCGTTTCGCTGAAAATGTGGTAGCCGAAGGTACTGCAGCGGATGGCAATCCGAAGCTGTATCGGGTAAGTATCGGTCATGGCGGTCTGTTCTGTGAATCCTGTCATGGTGCAACCCATGCGGAATGGCCGAATGCCAATCCGTTTGCAAATGACAACGTGGCTTCTCAGCAGTTACAGGGTCATACCGGAACCATCACCGAGTGTTCAACCTGTCATACCGGGAATCTAAATAATCTGGGTACCAATGGTTCTACCAATAGTCTGCGTGGACCTCATGGTATGCACGTGGTTGGTGAAACCAACTTCGCGGATGGTGGACACAAAGATAATCTGAATCGCAACTCATGTCGTACCTGTCATGGTCAGAACGGTCAGGGTACCGTACTGTCCCGGACTGCGGCGGATCGTGATTTCAGAGGTATGGACAACGGTGGTCTGGTCGCCAAAGGTACACCAGTCACCTGTAACATGTGTCATGGTAATGAACTCTAATCGGGAAGATTATGGTTTTAATTAGTTAGCTTTGTCAGGGACGACCCTAAAGGCACCCCGTGTAGGGCGGGGTGTCTTTTTTTATGCCCGGAATAAATTCCTTGCTCCAACAATGCATAATTAAACTATGCGCTTTTAGTACAACTCTTTAACTGCTACGCATTGCTGCCACTCCCGAGGGGTTTTATTGGGAATTTAGTAACCGAGCTTTTCTGGATTCCTGATTAAAGGATTCAGCAATGACGGATTTAAAAAAGTTCTTAAAAGAAGCTGTTGTTTTTACACTAAGAATCTTTAGTCATTGCTGATTAAGCTGTGGACTTTGAGCCCATAGCTATTGGCTGGTTCTTCAGTTTGGCGGATTACTTGCGAGACTTTTCTAGCGGGCTTAACAAATTATTGAGGATGTTAAAGCTTCCTTAAATCATGCCACAAGGTGGGAGCAGGGTGTTTAATGCACGTGAGTCGAACACCCGTTCTCAGTTCTGATGCAGTGAGTTACTGATGTTAACCAGAACCTGATTGACATTGTTATCGAGCGGACTGGTAACGACTGCTGTTTCCGTTTCCAGAGTTTCCAGATCCACCGCGTTAAACCAGGTGTCGTAATGGATATTGATATTAATTTCCGCGCTACGACTGTTGTCAGACAGCGTGACCTGAGTGGCTAATAGTAGTGCCCGGTTTCTTAAAGCAGCCCCTGTACTTATATTAATGATTCCAGAGCCGCCAGCTGCGAGTGTATAACTACCTTCCAGATAGATTGATTTTCCGATTAGATCAGGTTCACCTGCACCAGTCGGGAGGTTTATCGCGTCATTGTCTGCTGCAAGTATCGCAATGTCTGCACCGCAATAGCTGGCAGCAGGCGGCGATAAAGCGCCAATAGAAGCTTGCACATTGTCGGCATCCAGCAGGTTAATCACATAGGGCGTTCCAGTTGAAGTGGGTGTTGAGCTGGTATGGGCCTGTGCCTGCGGAATGAAGAAATTAAGGAAGTCGCTGGCGTTTACACTAAAGCTGGCGTCGCAGCTTGTTTCAATGGTTGTGCTCGCAATCACTAGATAGGCTTTTGTGAGGGTGATCGTGTCACCCAGATCGTTAACAAAAGTTTTAGCGCCAGCTGGCTGGACAGCGCTGATCTGAGGCGATGCAGCAGCGTTGATGGTCAGCTGTGTTCCTGCTGAGGCCGAGCCGCTACTGGAGCTACAGCCGCTCAGTAATGCAGCTGCAGTGGCAGATGCCAGGTATAAAGCGTTAATGTATTTCGAAGTCATAAGTTAATCCGATAGAGATCATATCGCTTTCTTCATGCTCACCGTTGAGCTGAACAGCAGCGGCATGTTTGAAGGCCAGATTGAGTAGAAGATCAGGTTTAATGGTGTATATGATGCCGGGAACCAGATAGATGATAGTGCCACCTGAGTCGGGGTCGCTAACGCCAGCAAAAGTATCCTTCTGGCTACTGCGCCCTTCCAGCCCCAGATAGTAGGAAAATCCGTGGCTGGAGGCATATTGAGCCGTGGTATTAAATACCAGTGCGTCACCCGCCTGAAAGTCCTGGTAACCTTCCGACGCGACGTGGTAACTGGCACTGGTATAAAGTAGAAATGGATAGCTAAAATGGGCATACCAGAGCCCCACATTAACCACCGTTGCGCCCTGTCCAGCCTGTACATCGAAGTCGAGTGCCAGTCCATTGTCATCTTTCTGTTCGGATGCAGTAGGCAGCTTGATTCCTGCCAGCAATCCATACATATCCGACTGTAAAAACTCACTGTCCTGCAGATAGTTTTTTACCGTTATTGTGGTGTCACCCAACATGCTGACTTCCTGATCCGCCAGATTAAAAGACTCCAGCTGGCGGTTGATAAAGGGGAGGTTTGCGCTGATCATCCAGCGTGAGTTTGGTGCATAGGCGAGGCTTAGTGAAAGCCGGTTTTCATCGATTATTTTCTTATTGAATCCTTCGCGCCCGAGCTCTTCGCTACGCGTTAGATAATCCAGCGAGAAACGTAATCTATTTTCGAAAGGCTTCTCTGCCCCCATTAAAGACTGGGTCGGATCTCCAACCATGCAGGTTGAGCAGGCAAAGGCAGACGGTGAGGCGCATAAAGCCAGAAGTATTACTGGAGTTTTATAGTTCATATCAGTTCCCTAAGGACACAGAGTGTGTTTTTGAGTGTTACCAAAAGGATCGGATAAGTCATTACGGCAGATAAACTTCCAGTCAGTCAGACTTTCAAAAAAAGCGATTAGATCGAGTCGTTCATTGGTGCTAATCACAAAGCCATTGACCAGGCCGCTGCGGTTTGGATTGAGGGCGCCATCACCAGCATTCGGATCAGGCGGCAGAATCACACGTCCACCACGTGCGTAATGGTCGATCACTTCATCCAGTGTGGCGATGCTGCCGTCATGCATATAAGGTGCGGTCAATGCAATATTACGCAGGGTCGGGGCGCGAAATTTTCCTTCGTCTTCGGGACGCAGGGTAAACTCTCTGAGGCCATGATTATCGGACGGGTAGAGTCCGACTCCGCCGATGTTATATAGCGCATTATTATGGAAGCTGTTCTGAGTAAAGCGAATGCCATCATGATCAACCGAGTCACTGAAATTAAAGCCGGCATGGCAATGGAAGCACTCCAGCTGTTCGCTGAAAAACAGTTCGCGACCACGTTTTGCGGCATCCGTCATGGTATTCGGTTCTGACCGCTGCTCTTTATCGAAATCCGAATCACCTGAAATCATGATGCTGCCGAAAGCGGCAAAGGCTTTGGTGACCGTGAATAGCGTGATTTTTTCTGCTTCGTCCGGAAAAGCGTTCGCAAACAGGGTCGGATAGTCAGGGGGGGCGGTACTATAATCCTGCGCTAACGGCGTGCTCAGGCGTGCGAGCATTTCAACTTCATGGCCTGACCAGCCCAATTCAATGGGGGCTTCATTGGTGATGACTGCGAGCGCCTGTTGTTGCAGATTGACGACCTGGTTATTGGCCCAGTTCATGGTGCCGTTATACACCACATTGGTCATGCTCATCGCGTTACGCGAATGCGGGTGTCCGGCCGAACCTACTGAAACAGTCAGACCATCGGTAAAGGCCTTTTCCTGTAGATGGCAGTCTGCACAGGACTGAGTTTTGTTGAAGGAAAGGTTACGGTCATAAAACATAAAACGGCCCAGTTCAACTTTGGCCATACTGAGGCGGTTGTTATCTTCTTCGCGCGGAAGTGGGAAGCCACAGGGTAGTTGTAACGGGGCTGTTGAACCACATTCACCAAACACTGCACTTTTGGAAGACGTCTCTACCTGAGAAACATCGTTGCCAGAATCGGCGCATCCCGCCAGCACGAGGCTGGTCAGGATACTGATGAGTAATTCAATGCTGCGTTTAGAAAAAAGAAGGTTCATACATACATCTCAAAAATGATTCCTGATCACGATAGCATCGATAATAAAGATTATTGTTTGCTAAACAGCTTCTGTCCGGCTGTATAGGTCGATTGGGTTCCTGATACACGTCCATAAGCGTAGCTCAGACCCAGGCGGGGCATGATTTCTTCGCAGTCATTGTCATCTATAAAGGACTGGCAGCCGGGTATCGCTGATGCGCCGCCGGTAAAATTAACACTCACATCATTGCCTTCGAGTACCTGGCCGGGGTTGACCTCAATCACACTACTGGCGAGGTTAAAGTTATCAAGACAGACTTCAACAGTATTGGGTACGGTACAGGCAGAATCCGGAGCAGCGGTATTCACAGTGCCGGGGCAACCCTGAGCACCCAGATGGAGATTAAAAGGCTGATTTGCTCCAGCAGGGTCGCCGATGCCATCGATACGGATATATTTACGCCCGATCTTCCATGCCCATAACATGCCGGAGGCATTTAAAGGGGACGCAGCGGTGGCTTCGTCGATATGGTTTTTATCAGCCGGCAGACCTAGCGTAAAACAAACTTCGGTCGCAGACAGGTCAACCGTATCAGGAACAGTGACCTGCCCCTTAATCTGAGTATTCATTTCAGGTGTACCGCTACAGCCGCCGCTGGCATCTTCAAAGTCGAGCATGACCACGTCATCCAGCTGCCATTGATCATCCTGGGTCAGTTCAATCGGATAGGTAATGCCGCTGGCATCATCATGCACATGTGCTTCATGTAGATACATTCTGAAGTCATTCGCTATGAAGTCATTGCTGCCAGACCCTACGCCGGTGTAGGTCTGTCCACAGTTGAAGTCTGCGTCGTTAATTCTGGCAGCGAACTGGATGGCGACATCCTTCGCGGCAGTGCCCGCGGTGCTGGAATCATCATCCGAGCAGGCGCTTAATAGCAGTGAGCTAGCTGCCAGTAGCAGCACAGAAAGTGTGTTATTTAATTGTTTCATTTTATCTCTCTATTTATTTTTTTATAGTTTAGGGTGTGCCTGTTTTATAAGCCGGGATACTCCGGCCCGTTTACGGGTGATGGATTAATGCGAAACCCTAAAAATCAAGCATCCAGAAAAAATAACTCTGGATAGCAGCGGTCTATGACCGGCTTGCTGATAGAGTCAATAAGCTTTTTATCGACGGGTAAGTTATTTCAACTGGAGCAGTATATGAAAATTATATGAATACGGGATGTGGCAATTGACGCAGATATGCGCTGTACCGAGATGAAAATAGGATAAAGAAGAAGGGGCTAAACGATGGGTTGCTCAGGAGCGGTTAATTAAAAGCCAGTTGCAGTTAAATCCAGCACGCCATCCTTCATCGGAGGGCACCAGAAATAAGCGCCACTGACAGGCCGGGTAAAATTAAACAGTGCATCGGGGACACCGTCTTCAACTCCACACATTCTGTTCAGGATGGCTTCAAAAGCATTAAAAGAGTGGCCGAAAGCGACAAAATTCAGTCCCCCGATCATCCCTTCGGCCCAGGGCATGGAGCGTCTCAGCATAAAAGCTTGCGGCTGAAAACTTTCCTGCGCGGTACGTTTTACATGCGCAGACTCCGGGGCTTCATCAAACTCTTCATTATCACTCACATGACGCCCTATCGAGTCGTCCTGCTGTTGCGTATTCATATTGTCCCAGGCGGCAAAATTGTGTTGCCATTTCTGAACCGCAACAAAGCTGGAACCGTTGATTCCTGATTCCTGATGCTGCACGATGGCTGCATTCAAGGCATCCTCTCCCTGCGGGTTTTCGGTGCCGTCTTCATAGCCGCTTAAATCGCGATTGTGGTCAAAGGTAAAACTGTCCGTACAGTCGGTTAGTACGAAAGTGGGTGACAGCAGCGAGCTGATCAGTCGACTTTGATGAAAGATTTCACCGCGATCATTGCCGCGAATCCAGCACCACAGGGCCTGCGGTGTGGAGGGAATTTCGATACCGCCGTTGCTGCTGGCGGTCAGTACGCGCATACCGGGAATAGTGCTATTCAACCTGTCCAGCAGTGACTGCCCCAGTCCTATCACCAGATTATCACCGTCAACCAGTTTGGCCAGACCCTGCAGGCATGGCTGAAGTTCATCCGTCTCCTGCAGTGAAAAGGTCAGGAAGCGTGAAAAAGGGGGTATGTCTGCAAGTATGCCAGCCTGTGGAGTATCCATTTTATCCTCGAAGATCAATCGTGCTAACGATTTATGAAAGCCATAAAGTATGCGCAGGATACCTGCTTAGTGGTCTATTTTGTAGCGCTAATGACCTGAATCATTGATGCCGATGTGTAATAGGAATTAAATAATCGATATTGGCCTATTAACAGAATCTGTTCGCACGAATAATCGTTAATCGTTAAAATGGCGCACAAAATTTTCCTGTCGGCCCTGTTTTCAGGGCCAAACCTATAAAACATTGAGGAACTCCATATGTCTCAGAAACATCCAATCGTCGTAGTGACGGGCTCCTCCGGGGCTGGTACATCTACCGTAAAGAAAGCTCTGGAAGCCATTTTTATTCGTGAAGAAATTCGTCCTGTCATTGTCGAGGGCGATAGCTTTCACCGTTATGACCGGGCTGCCATGAAGATTAAGATGGATGAGGCGGTTAAGCAGGGGCGAGATTTTAGTCATTTTGGTGCCGATGCGAATGAATTTGGCCTGCTGGCGGATCTGTTCAAATCTTATTCAGAAACCGGTACCGGCAAGAAACGTTACTATCTGCATAATGGAGAGGAAGCGGAAGGTCATAACCTGCGTCTGGGTACCGATAAAAAGCCTGGTGAATTCACCCCCTGGGAAGATATTCCAGAAGGCACGGATCTGATGTTCTATGAAGGTCTGCATGGCTGTGTGAAAAATGCAGAAGTCGACATGACGGCGAATGTTGACCTGAAAGTGGGTGTGGTACCGATCGTCAATCTGGAGTGGATCCAGAAGATTCATCGTGATAATGCCGAGCGCGGTTATAGTGCCGATGTCATCATTGAAACGATCCTGCGTCGTATGCCGGATTATATTAAGTACATCACCCCCCAGTTTTCGGAAACCGATATCAACTTTCAGCGCGTCTCCACGGTCGATACCTCGAACCCGTTTATCGCGCGTGATATCCCAACACCTGATGAAAGCTTTGTGGTGATTCGTTTCAAGGATCCGAAGAAATTTAACATCGACTTCCCGTACCTGATCAGTGTGATTCATGACTCGTTTATGTCACGTCGTAATACCATCGTAGTTCCTGGTGGCAAGATGGGACTGGCCATGGAAGTCATTCTGACCCCAATCATTCATCGTATGCTGGAAGAGAAACGCGACTAGTACGTGTTTCTGGATTCCGCTTTAAATGTGGGGTTCGCTTAAGGCAGAAAAACCCGAAAGCTGTTAATCTGGCGATCGGGTTTTTTTATGCCTGCAACTTTTCTGAAGATGCAGGCTCTGACCTGTAAAACCGGAGAAAACCTTAGCATGAAAATCATAACTCGCATGGTGCAGATAGTCGTACTGGCTGTTATCTGGCTAAATCCGCTGTATGCCGCCGACTATCAGCACCCTGCAGTCAACCGCCTGTTGCAGGCACCGGAAACACCGGATGGCGTGGTATTTGAAATCAGCAGCTGGGATAAAAATAGCTGGCAATGGGCTGCGCCTTTGATCAGTAGCCTGCACCGGCAGTTAAAAAATAAATTTCCTGCGATTGATGTCGCCATTGTGTCGCATGGTGGAGAGCAGTTCCAGCTGACCCGGCAGCGCCAGCAGGAGCAGCCACAGGCGATTGCGCAACTGGCCGAACTGGTGAGTGAAGGGGTTAATCTGCATGTCTGTGGAACTCATTCTTCATGGAAAAACGTGGATCCATCCGAATACATCGAGATCGTCGATGTGGCTGGCAGTGCACCGGCGCAGATCAATGATTACATCAAACTCGGTTATCAGCACATCTTGATCCAGAAGCCGTTATGAGTCTGGCCCAGAAGCGCGTTGATCTAATCGATTCACACTGTCACCTGGATGACGATCGTTTCGATGCTGACCGTGATCAGGTGATGCAGCGTGCGGCAGATGTGGGTATCCGTGAGCTGATTATCCCCGCCACCATTGCCAGTCGCTGGGATAAGGTGAAACAGATGGCGCAGGCTTATCCGGGGGTGTATGCCAGCTACGGACTGCACCCGATGTTTATGTCCGATCATAGGCCGCAGCATGTTGCGGAACTTGATCAGTGGCTGGCGGCGGAAGCTGCGGTGGCGGTCGGTGAATGCGGACTGGATTTTTATCAGGGACATCAGGATCAACAGCAACAGCTGGAGTTACTGCGCGGGCAGTTTAGCGTTGCGTTGAATCATCGGCTGCCGGTGATCATCCATGCCAGAAAGGCGCTCGATATCATCCTGCATGAAATCCGTCGAAGTGGACTGCGAAGCGGGGTGATTCATAGCTTTAGCGGAAGCCTGCAGCAGGCGCAGCAACTGGTCGAGCTGGGGTTTAGCATCAGCATTGCCGCGACGGTGGGCTATGAGCGCGCCAGAAAATTGCGTGAAATCACCCGCCTGATCGATATCAATGCGCTATTGATAGAGTCCGATGCACCCGATCAGGCGGGTGAGTCACATCGGGGTCAGCGTAACGAGCCGGCCTTTATCATGGATCATCTGCAGGTTATGGCGCAGCTGCGTGAAATGCCGATAGACGCTCTGGCAACACAGCTCACGCAAAACTGTCGTGAGCGGTTTGCTTTAAATGAGGCGGAGCCAGCAGGGCGTCAGCGCTAGCTCTGGCGTGGCGTACCGATGTAAACCTGGCGTGGGCGTGCAATGCGCACATCGGGATCTCCATTTTGTTCATACCAGTGCGCGATCCAGCCGGGCAACCGGCCGATCGCAAACAGCACGGTAAACATGTTGGTCGGTATACCAATCGCGCGCAGGATGATACCGCTGTAGAAATCCACGTTTGGATACAGATTACGCTCGATGAAGTAAGGGTCATTGAGCGCAATTTCTTCCAGCCGTAACGCGATATCCAGCAACGGATCCTTGATCCCCATCTGTTTCAGGAAGCGCTCACTGACTCGTTTCAGTAACTTCGCGCGCGGGTCAAAATTCTTGTAAACCCGGTGGCCGAAACCCATCAGGCGGATCGAATTTTTCTTGTCCTTGGCCTGTGCAACATACTGTTCGGGGGTCAGGTTGTTAGCATGAATGGATTCCAGCATTTCAATCACCTTGACGTTGGCACCACCATGCAGTGACCCCCATAGAGCGTTCACCCCGGCGGCGCAGGATGCAAACAGGTTGGCCTTACTCGAACCGACCATACGTACGGTCGAGGTACTGCAATTCTGTTCATGATCAGCATGTAGAATCAGCACCAGGTTCAGCGCTTCGATCGCGATCGGGTCGGCCTGATAAGGCTGATAGGGCTGTGAAAACATCATGTGCAGAAAATTGGAAACATAGGGCAGATTCGGATCCGGGTAGATATACGGCAATCCGAGTGAGCGGCGATAGGTATAGGCTGCCAGAGTGCGAATCTTACTGATCAGGCGGGCCGCCGCCTGCTCGAATTCTTCGCGGTTGTCGAGTTCATTAAATTCTGGATAGAAACACGACAGGGTGGACAGCATGGCCGAAAGAACCGCCATCGGCGGGGCTGATTTCGGGAAGCCGGAAAAGTGGTTTTTCATATCCTCATCAATATTGGCCTTATTGGTCAGGATGTAACTGAAGCGACTATAGCTTTCTTCATCCGGCATCCTGCCGAAGATCAGGAACCAGCCAACGCGGACAAAGTTTGGAATCGATTCAAACAATTCAATCGGTATGCCGCGATAGTGCAGAATCCCCTTTTCTCCATCGGTAAAGGTGATAGCGCTACGGCAGCTGCCGGTGTTACCGAAGCCAGGGTCGAGAGTGATATGGCCGGTTTTACTACGTAAGGTAGAAATATCGATCGCTTTCTCGCCTTCGGTGCCGACCACCACAGGGAATTCATACTCAACTCCTTCGAGAATTATTCGGGCGATTTTATCCATGGTAAAACTCCTGACAGGTTGTCAACGGGGCAGCCCCGGGTGTTGTGAAGTAATACGGCCACTTTGATCGAGCGGTCGTCATCTTTAGCGATTTAATTCGTTGCAGTGATCAAGAATAGAGACTCTGTGGTGAAAAATCCAGAGCGAAGCATTCGGCACAGGGATAGTGCATTCGGTCAGCTCGATTCACTCATCGATGGTGATAAAAGTTGCTGGCTAAACAGTGTGGCCGAGGTGGGTGTGTTAACAGATCGAGTCGTTATTCAGCCGGGTAATTTCGGTAACTTCTTTTTTTAAATTAATAAATAAATCGAACAGATCCGGGTCGAAATGTGTGCCGCGTCCTTTGGTCATGATCTGTATCGCTTCATCGATGCTCATTTCACTTTTATACGCTCTCTTATGGATCAGTGCGTCAAACACATCCATGATTGCAGCGATGCGTGCGCCTATCGCAATCTGTTCACCGACCAGTCCCTGTGGGTAGCCGCTACCATCCCATTTTTCATGATGATTAAGGGCAATTTCACGCGCCATCTGCACCAGAGATGATTTTGAGTTGGAGAGTATTTTGCCGCCAATCTCGGTGTGCGTCTTCATGATCGTAAACTCATCATCGGTGAGTTTGCCGGGTTTTTTGAGTATCGCATCAGGGATGCCTATCTTGCCAATATCATGCATCGGCGCAGCGATTCGGATTTCATCAATTTTATCCTGTTTCCAGCCCAGATGAGTGGCCATCAGTTCGCAATACAGGCCCAGGCGTCGAATGTGCGCGCCGGTCTCACCACTGTCCTTACTGTCGGCCGCACACACCAGTCGTAACGCAATCTCTTCTTCTCGGGCTCGAATCAGTTCGGTACGTTTGTGGACTTCTTTTTCGAGTATATTATTCAGCAGTACTTCATCGCGCCCACGTTGCAGGAAATCGTGATTTTGCTGATAACTGGCATCCTGAATCGCAAGGAATAGCAGCTTGTGCTTGTCCCAGTTGATGGCAATAGCTTCGAGTGCAACATTATCACCATGCGCCAGAGTTTCGATCCACGGACCTGAGGTGATGCGTTGATGATTGATGGCTAGATCCCATAACTGCTGAGCATCGATCAGGAAGTTTTCGATAAACAGAAATTTATCCTGTGGATAAACTTTTTTCTGGTTGGCAAAGGCTTCCGGAAATATCTGCTGGAAGTTATCGGAAACGGGGTGCAGTAATTCAAATGAGCCATCTTTATTCTGATGCAACGCCATCATGTCGAGAGCTTCGAAGAAAGAGCAATGCAGTTTGGAGCTGGAATCTTTTGGCGTTTGCAGACTCTGTTTGTGCTGTTCCATTTCATGTTGCAGCAGGCGCAGTTCATTGGCTTTCTGGCGCGCCTGGCTTTGCCATTCAAGATCCTCAGTTTTATCGACCAGTACTGCCCAGGTCGTATCATTATCCTGAAACAGGTGAATATCGACGACTTTGTTATCGTTGACATGCCACGAAGGGATGAACTCGTAACCGCTGTCGAGCGGTAGCATTCCAGAAAGAAACAGCGCCTCGTTGAGTATGTTTTCAGCGGTTTTCCAGTCTGGCAAACCGAGGTCGATGATATTTCCGCTACGATTGAGCAGTACCCCATCCCGGTCGATCGCGAGATAGGCAAAGGTATGTGTCTCCAGTGTGATCTGCAGTATTTTATTGATCACATTGTCGGGGTACTGGGTTTTCATCGCAGGTTACAGGGTTTGCTGCAGTTTTGTGGCCAGCGCCAGATAAGCATCTTCCACATTGGCACTATCTTTGGCACTGGTCAGCATGATGAACCATCCATCCTGTTTGAGCTGTTCCAGACGGGTCTGATCAATCGTCCAGTTGTCGGCAAGATCGGCTTTATTGACCAGCAGGATAAAAGGAATTTCGCCCACTTCGCGATCCACTTTCTGTTTCAGCATGAGTGCGATATCGAGAGTTTCCGCTCGGGTGCCATCGGCTACCAGAATGACGCCGGACGAGCCGCGCAGGTAGGAGCTACGCACCTCGATGAATTCGTCTTCTCCTGCCAGATCCCATAAAATCAGTTCCAGCGTCTGGTCGTTGATGCTGACTGACTTTTTGTCAATCTTGACACCCAGAGTGGTCTGATATTTTTCACTGAAAATACTGTTTACATATTGCTGGACGAGTGAGGTTTTTCCAACGGCAAAGGCTCCCAGCATGCAAACTTTCATCTTGATCATGATCTTAACGCCTTTAGTTTTGGAAAGGTTTTCCGATAGAAACGGAAAAGGATACTCTTCGATTATAGCGTTGTTCTGCTAAAGATTTTTCTTTTTCAACCGGGGCTTCCAGCCCCTTGATTTGCAGGTGTCTGGGGCTGATTCCACTATTAACCAGATGCTGAGCAACATACTCGGCACGTTCAATGCTGAGGAACACATTATTCTGAAAGTTACCCATCGAATCTGAGTGTCCCTGTATCATGATCTCTACGGGTTTTTCTAACTGCTCCGCCAGCAGGACGATCTTTTTGGCAAGCGACGCTAAATGGTTAAAAAGATCGCTCGCATCATAGTTATAGGAGGCTGCGGCATCGAAGAAAACCATCTCTTTTTCCAGCAGTTGAATCTGCTGTTGCAGTTTTTCAGTGTCAATGTTGATTAACTGTGTCGTATCCAGTTGCCGGATGGCGGTATAGCTGGCGATAGACGATTGCAGTGTTTTTATCCATCCATCACTAGCCTGTCCACGCGCACTCAGAATGCCATTCTGCAGGCTCAGGGTAACGCTAGCAGGGGCATTCAGCAGCGTCAGGTCAAAGGCACTGGTTAGTTGTGAGTCATCATAGGACCGGATGCCCTCAATACTCAACGCCTTTGCCCTTGTCCGTTCGATCCAGTCCTGCAGGGCGCTACCGGTGGCCTGCAGATGGCCTTTGTCTAAATCGAGTGCCAGCTTTACGCCGGGCGGCGGGTTCAGTTCGGAGAGATCAATCCGGTCGCTGAGCTGACTGCTGTCAATCTGGTCGATACCGGAAATTAAAGGCGCCATAGTAAGAAGCCGGGTTACCTGCTGTGGGCTGGCATAGCCGCTGATTTTTAATAACGACCCTTTAATCTCCAGCTTCACATATTGTGGAGGTTGAAGGATCTGTTGCATTCTTTGCTCGATAAAGGGGCGATCCAGCGAATGATAAGGTTCAAACAGTAGCTGGATATTGTCGGTGTTTAAGGTGGTAAGCGCGATGTAGTTTTGCGGATTGCGTGATAGAGGATCCCTGAGCCCCCTGATGGTCATAGAGTCGCCATTATATTTCACCTGGGTAATTACATAACCGGGTTCCCTTTCCAGTAACGCAATGTAATCCCGTTGCTGCATGCTCAGGTAGAGCTCAGAAATAGCCCAGTAAGCCAGCAGAATGAATATTACCAGCCAGATCAGTTTGGTCTTAAGAGGAATTCCTTCCTGTTTGGTGATGTAACCGGATTGCATACAGGGTTGTAATACATCCCGGCAGGCTTCAAACGGTGCTGTGTCGGACCTGAAACTGTTCAGCTCCGGTTCGAACTGTGACTGGATATCCTCCAGCGCCTGTTGAAGGTTGGCGCGCAAACTGGCCGGTGCATCACCACGTATCGCGACCGCCAGGATGGCATCCGGGCTCTGTTCTATCCAGATCGAGAAATCACCCACCTGTATGCTGTCCAGTGCCTGACGGTTTTTTACATCAAACGAATCGCCGACAAAATCACCGATCGCGCTCAGCATGGAAGACACCATGTCGGCATTCTGGCTCTGGTTTTCCGGTAGCTCCAGATGACTCAACAGCAGTCCGGTATTGCGGTGAATCAGGAATGCCTGTTCTACGCGGAACTGCAGGCTGTGCAGAAGCACGATCTGTGCAAACGGAATGCCGGTACGGATAGATTCGAGGCGCCATTTTATACCCTGCCAGGAAAGGCCATACTCCAGCACCTGATTCAGCGACTGCATCATCTGGCGGAAGGTTTCGGAAATCGACTTGCGGATTGCCGGACCAATCACCGGAAACAGGGCATTCGCGAACTTGTTGATGTCGCGCTTGATCGACAGCCGCACTATCTCTTCCACCGTCGGTATCATCGCCTCCGATAGCCGGTCGCCCTGTTGCGCACTGATCTTCATGGCCTGGGGTAGAATCCCGCCTATTTCATGGGATAATTTTTCCGGGCTATCGAGTTTTTCGGCAAGCTGTTCCAGCTTTTCAATGTTGGGGCCGACCAGCAGGCGGCGCAACTCATCGAACTCACTCAGCTCAGTGGGGCGGGTTTCATTCATTAGAGACAAAATGACCTGGTGAAATTACGCTTCCGAATTGATCTGTAACGCCAGCGTATTCAGCATCTCTGCCAGCACCGATTTGTCGACCTTGCCGCTGGATAGATCCTGTTTGTAATCATCCAGACGTTTGCGGGTCTGTTCGATCTGACTGGCCAGTTCAGTATTAAAGTCCTGACTTTGTTTAAGCATCTTCTGATTGGTTTCGCGTGTCTGTGTATCCAGCGTACTTCCCAGCTCGCTGATTTTCTGATCGATCTGGCGAACGTTTTTACTGATCAGCTCATCCAGGTTGTCCATTTCATTGACGCGGGTCTTTTCTTCACTGGACAGTTTGCTGCCCAGAATTTCAATTTCACTTTCGAGAAAGGTTTGCAGTGACTCAATCTGCAAAGCGTTTTCCTTACGCAGGTTGGAAAGATCACTCGCGATGCGTTCTTCCAGTTGATTAAACTTGCGATCGTAGTCGCGCATCTGGTTGCCAAACAGGATATCTCTAATCTTGTCGACATTGGTCAGATCAGCATTCTCCGGCATGGCAGGTACTGTAGCTGGTTTCGGTTCCTCGGTGTTTTTAGTTTTTTTATCCATCATGGTCTCCTCTGGTGCGGTCAATTAGGATGATAGCAGCGATTATTATAGTTTACCGGACACATTTAACGGTGAGCCCGGTTAATTTCCAAGTTGACAGGGCTTGCCGCTGTGACAGTCCCGCTTAAAAAATTAGTTGCTCAGATATAAGGTTGTACCAGCTCTGCCATCATATTGATATGATCCGGACGCTGATTCAGGCAGGGAATGTAATAATACTGTTCGCCACCATGCTGGATAAAGATTTCGCGGTTCTGCATCTGGATTTCCTCCAGGGTTTCCAGGCAATCCACCGAAAAACCGGGGCAGATTACATCGATTTCTTTCAGGCCCTTGTCTGCCATCGCCTCCAGCGACTCCGATGTGTAGGGTTGAATCCAGGTCTGCTTGCCGAAACGCGACTGAAAACTCATCATCCATTGATCGGACCCGAGTCCTAGAATGGTGGCGAGCAGATGCGCAGTACCCATGCACTGATCGTAATAAGGGTCACCCAGATCGATATTACGTTGTGGTAGCCCGTGGAACGACATCAATAGAAAGCGCTGGCGTTGCTGCTGTTGCCAGTGTTCGCGCACCGAGTCGGCGAGGGCATGGATATAGTCTGGATGCGCATGATAGTCGCTGATGAAATGGACGTCCGGGATCGCACGCTGGCGTCTGAGGATGTCAGCAATGTGATCATAGGTAGTCGCCGTGGTGGTGGCAGAGTTCTGCGGATACAGTGGCAGGATGATCAGTTTGCTATAGCCATCGGCTAACAGGCCGTTGATGACGCTGGCAAATGAAGGCTGGCCATAGCGCATCATCAATTCCACCCTGACCTGATCCCCCAGTTTCTGCTGTAGTGCGGCCTGCTGACGCAGACTGATGGCCATCAACGGCGAGCCCTCGCTGGTCCATATCTTGTTATAGGCTTCGAGAGCCGTTTTGGAGCGAAACGGCAATATCAGCAAATTCAGGATAAACCACCAGATCACACGTGGGATTTCAACCACCCGGGTATCCGATAGAAACTGTTTTAGAAAGGATTTTACTGCGGCCTGAGTATTGGTTTCAGGCGTTCCCAGATTGCTCAGAACTATGGCCGTTTTTTGCGAACTCATGCGTATTATCGTTGTCGGGTTGTTTTGCGGGCAATAAGTGTGTCAGATTGACAAAACATGTCAAACAGCAAACTGATGGAAAATTTTCATGCCACAAGCGAGATAGTAATATCTGATCTATAGATAAGTAAAATTAATTAAAAAATCTGCTTTTCGGGTCTTGACAGATGAAAGATATACACAATTTGAGAATCCATTTCAGATTTTACTTCTGTTCCATCAAATACTATATTAGTCAAAGCGAGTATGCTATAACTTATTGAATAATAAGGATAAAAAAACTGTTCGTAAATTGACCATTTTAACTCAAAGGTAATGTTTATGCGCTTTTAATACGGTTATAGGCGATCTATCCACAGACTTATCCACAGGAAATGTGGATAAAAAAATATCCCTCGATTTGCCAATAAGTTACCGATCTAATGCTAGAAAATACATGAGGAAGTCGTGCTAAATGATCTGTCTCTGAACCAGGTGAATTCTCATTTTCAGGTTGTTTTTCTGTTTTAGCTGTGCGCATAGTTATACTGTTCAATTTATCCGTATTTCTGACTCTGAATGGTCAACCCTTCCTCCATCTGTAGCTTTGCTCTCGCCCTCCCTGTTTATCATCGGTTCGATTATCAGGTGGATGCTGCTTTCAATCCGCAGCCCGGAATGCGCTTTGTATTGCCTTTTGGATCTGGTCACAGGGTCGGTGTGCTGATTGCTGTTGGTGTTTCGGCAGAGCTTGAAGAAAACAAGTTAAAACCAGTGACCAGTCTGCTGGATGAAAGCCCGCTGCTGCCAGCGCATTTGCTCGAGCTGGCGCTATGGGTTGCGGATTATTATTGCCAGCCGGTTGGTGAGGTGGTGTTTCAGTTTCTGCCGGGTGTGTTGCGCAAGGCCCACAGCGCACCGGAAACCCGCCAGCAGTTCTGGCGACTGACGCGTACGCCGGATGATGAGGAGTTGCAGCGGATCGGACGCAGGGCGCCACGTCAGCTGGTAATCATTCAGGCCTTGCTAAACAGTGAGCATGGGCTGCATGGCGCGGATCTGCGTGAGCTACAGACCGACTGGCATCAACCTATCAAAAGCCTGCAAAGTAAGGGACTGGTCAGCTCGGAACTAAAGCCATTGTTGGCGGAATCGGCCACACCGCAAATACCCGGCTACACCCTGACGGCTGATCAGCACTCTATCTGCCAGTCGATTGCACCCTTATTAGATGAGTTTCTGGTACACCTGATTCAGGGCGTGACCGGCAGTGGCAAGACGGAAATCTACCTGACCCTGATGCAGCAGGTGATTGCGCGTGGCCGGCAGGTGATTTATCTGGTGCCTGAAATAGGCCTGACCCCACAGTTACTGCAGCGCCTGCAGAGCCGTCTCGGACAGGCGGTGGTGACTTCCCACTCCGGTTTAACCGACTTTAACCGCTACCAGAGCTGGGATCAGTTCCGTAGCGGGGTTGTGCCGGTGATCTGTGGCACGCGTTCGGCGCTGTTTTCCGCCAGTGAAGCGCTCGGGCTGATCATTATCGACGAAGAGCATGATGCATCCTACCGTCAGCAGGACGGGGTGCGTTACCACGCGCGCGATGTGGCGATCAAACGTGCACAGATGCTGAATATCCCGGTCGTGCTGGGCTCGGCGACACCCTCGGCAGAGTCATTACATAACATCCATAAATCCCATTTCCGTCTGTATCGCCTCGATCAACGGGTCAGTCTGGCACAGCCACCGGCCATCGAACTGCTGGATTGCAGCCAGTTACCCTTAACCTCCGGCTGCTCTACGCGTCTGTTACAGGCCGTCGACAGGCATCTGTCGGAACAGGGGCAGGTATTGCTGTTTCTGAACCGGCGTGGCTTTGCGCCGATGGTGATGTGTCACGAATGCGGCTGGCAGTCCGGCTGTCATCAGTGCGATGCACGACTGACCCTGCATCAGTCGATCAACCGGCTGATCTGTCACCATTGTGGCTTCAGTATGCCGCTGCCGCAAAAATGTCCGGACTGCGGTGCAGCTGATATCAAGCATTACGGGGTCGGTACCGAGCAACTGGAGCAGTTTCTGCAAAGTCGCTTTGCGCAGGCCGAGGTGATCCGCATCGACCGCGATACGGTGAGCAGCATGCAGCACTTCGAAACCAGAATGGAGCCGGTGAATGCGGGGCGGCCGTGTATTCTGATCGGTACCCAGATGCTGGCCAAGGGGCATGATTATCCACATATCACGCTGGTTGGTATTCTGGATGCGGATCAGGCCCTGTACAGCAGTTTTTACCGTGCCAGTGAGCGCCTGATCCAGACTGTGATCCAGGTTTCCGGACGGGCCGGGCGCGCAGGGAAAAAGGGGCAGGCGCTGTTGCAGACCGCCTTTCCCTCGCATCCACTGATGCAGGGCCTGTGTCAGCAGAGTTATTCCGAATTGATGGAGCCCATCCTGCAGGAGCGCAAACTGCTCGGCTTTCCGCCGTATGCACGGGTGGTTACGTTTCAGGTGGATGCGCTGGAGCTGGCGCTGGCGCTGCAAAAGCTTAAACAGCTGAAACAGTTTGTGCAGGAAGTCAGTGATGGGCTAACGGTCAAGGTGATTGGTCCGATTCCGGCGCTGATGACCCGCCGCATCGGCCGTTATCGGGCCCAGCTATCGGTGATGGCGTCCGATTTCCAGGCGTTACGGCAATTGTTGCAGCGTCTGATGCCGCGCCTGCAGAGTTTGAAAAATACCCAGAAATCACGTCTAACCATCGAAGTTGATCCGCTTGATCTGTGATTTAACGCGGAATGATGCCCGCTGCCCTTTAGTCTGACTCTACATCCATGTAAAATTCACCTCTTTTTTGCAAGCGGCGGGTACCCATTGAAGCAGCAACTCGAACAACATATCCAGCAGTCTATCCAGCAGCTCATAAAATCCGGCCAGCTCGCGGCCGATTTTAATGCCAATATTCAACTCGCCCCGGGCAAAGATGCCGCACAGGGGGATTATGCCACCAACCTGTGTCTGGTGAATGCGAAACAGCTGGGGATGGCGCCGCGTCAGCTGGCAGAGAAACTGCTGCCGTTACTGGCCACGCCAGAATGGCTGGAAAAAGTCGAAATCGCCGGGCCAGGCTTTATCAATTTCTTTTTACGCGCGGGTTTCAATCAATCCGTCGTGCAGACCATCCTGCAGCAGGGAGAAAAATTCGGGCGCAGTGAGAGCGGCCAAAACCGCAAAATCCAGATTGAGTTTGTCTCCGCCAACCCGACCGGCCCCCTGCATGTCGGACATGGCCGAGGTGCAGCCTATGGTGCGACGCTGGCCAACCTGCTGAAAGCGACCGGCTATAATGTGCAGTGCGAATATTACGTCAACGACGCCGGCCGCCAGATGGATATACTCGGCACCTCGGTCTGGTTGCGTTATCTGGATCTGGCCGGCGAGCAGATCGTATTTCCGTCGAATGCCTATCAGGGCGATTATATCTGGGATATTGCCGCGAACCTGCATCGTGAACATGGCGATGACTATCGCATCGCGGCGGCAGAGGTTTTCCTCGCTGTCACTGCCGACGCGCCAGAAGGCGACAAGGAAAAGCATATCGACGATCTGATCAGTAATGCCAAACAGTTATTGGGCGCAGAAAAATACCGCTTTGTATTTGATCTGGCGCTCAACACCCTGGTGGCCGTGATCCGTAAGGATCTGTCGCATTTCGGAGTCGAATTTGATGAATGGTTTTCGGAGCGACAGCTGACCGACGAAGGCGTCGTCGATCGCGCCATCACGGTGCTGCAGCAGAAAGACAAGGTGTATGAAAAGGATGGCGCGCTGTGGTTCCGTTCCAGTGCCTATGGCGATGAAAAGGATCGTGTGGTGCGGCGTGATAACGGGCAGACCACCTATTTCGCGTCCGATATCGCCTATCACATGAACAAGTTTGATCGGGGTTTCGAGCAGGTAATCAATATCTGGGGTGCCGATCATCATGGTTATATTCCACGCGTAAAGGCATCCTTACAGGCGATGGATTATCCGGCGGATAAACTCGAAATCGTACTCGTACAGTTCGCCAATCTGTATGAAAACGGTCAGATGATTTCGATGTCGACACGCTCGGGTGATTTTGTGCCGTTACGCACCCTGCGTGAAGATGTGGGTAACGATGCTGCGCGCTTTTTTTATGTGATGCGTAAGGCCGATCAGCATATGGATTTTGATCTCAATCTGGCGCGTGAGCAGACCTCCGATAATCCAGTGTTTTATGTGCAATACGCGCATGCCAGAATCTGCAGTGTGGAAAAGCAGTGTGCCGAACAGCAGATCACGATTGATTTAAACCAGCTCGATCTGGAGCGACTCGAGAATAGCCATGAGCAGGCACTGTTGAAGCAGCTCACGCTGTATCCGGATCGGGTACTGAGTGCGGCCGAGCGTAGAGAGCCACATATTGTAATCAATTATTTACGCGAGCTGGCCCAGCAGTTTCACTCCTGGTACAACGCGCATAAATTTATCGTGGAAGATGAAGCCTTAAGGAATGCACGTGTGGCGCTGGCGTTTGCCACCCGCCAGGTGCTTAAAAACGGGCTGCAATTAATGGGTGTTAGCGCACCTCAGCAAATGTAGAGAACAACAGTGAGCGAAACGAATAAAACCTCTGTGTGGATCTGGATATCCCTCGGCCTGATCATTGGCCTGTTTGTCGTGTTTATCATTTTTCTGGATCAGAATATCGTCAATAACGGGCGTCAGGAAACACCCGTGGCCAGCGATAAATTGATTAGCAACAAACCGGTTTTTGATTTTTATAAAGTGCTACCGGAACGCGAAATGAAGATCCCGGAAAGTAGCGTGGCGAACCCGAATGAATCTGGTGTCAGGGCGCAGAAAAATCCGGTCAAAGGTAATTTCATCGTACAGGCCGGATCGTTTCAAAAATTACAGGATGCGGAGCGGCATAAGGTTGAGCTGACCCTGAAAGGGTTTGAGCCGGTAATCAAAACGGCAGAAGTGAAAGGTGCAACTTTTTACCGTATTGAGCTGGGTCCGTTCACTGAAAATGAGTATTCAAAAGTCCAGCGTAGCCTGATTGAGCACGACATCGTTTATTTTGCGAAAAGACTTTAAGCGGGATGCTATTTTTCTGCATGCCGCGATTAATTCGATAAGGGTATAAAAAAATTAAAGCACTGATTGCGCTATATCTCTGGAATTCAGCCGCGATTTCAATAAAAATAATATGCTTATATAATAATCAACAGGAAAAAAACTATGACCGAATTATTTAGTGATGAGTGGATGAAAAAATTTCAGCAGGAATGGAATAATGAGCCTGAGCTTTCCGGCGCATTAGAAAAGATTAATTTCAGTTCCGTGATCGGTTATGGCTTTAAAGGCGCAGACAAGGCATCCGGTTTCATTAAAGTAGAAAATGGTAAAGTCACCGAAGCCGGTGGTTACAATGGCGAAGCCCTGAACTGGGATATGCGCGCAGATTCAGATAACTGGCAGAAATGGTTTCAGAAAGAGCTCGGTATGACGGGCCTGGGTATGGCGGTTACTACTGGCAAGCTGAAATTTAGCGAAGGCGATTTCAAGGCGATGGTGAAAGATCCACGTATGGCCACTCCGTTCATTAAAAGCTTTTCGGTAATGGGTAAAGTTTAAAAAATTCTGCAGCGCAGATAAAGAAAAAGGAGGCGCTATGCCTCCTTTTTTATTGCCTTCCAGAAAAATTGACGGTTAACTCTGACCGATTGAAATATAGTGTGCTCTGATCTTTTCCAGCCGTTTACGGTTCTGCCCGAAATCTGATTTTCCAGCACGCGAAGCACTGCGCACATCAATACGGTCTTCCTTCAATACCGCTTCCAGATCATCCCTGAAACGAAACAGGGTCGAGCTGAAAATCGCATGCAGATAATGTTCGTCTTCCAGTAGAATGGTGCCTCCTTGATGCTCAATCGCCTGAATTAACAGCTGCCAGCTATGCGCTGGAGTATCCTGAATTAATTCAAATGGTGCAATCGACTGTTTACTTTTAATTGCATTACTGATGACGCAGTTAGGTGTCTGCGGACACGGTTGCAGATGGCGTTGATCAGCCGTTTTGATCTGATCATGACGGGTTAGAAAGGAGAGTCCGGCCAGATAAATGATCACCAGCACAATGAGTGCAAGCGGGATCAGCTTAAGCGCAAGCATCAGTCTTTTTTGAGCAGGGACTTGAGTTCGGCAAACGGGTTATGGGTGGCTTCAGCGGTGCTGGACTTGCCATGCCCGTACTGCCCGCCCTTCACGTAATCTTCATACCGCGAGTGCTCATTGTCATGACAGTAAATGCATAACAGCTCCCAGTTGCTGCCGTCGGAAGGATTGCAGTCGTGGTCATGATTGCGATGATGTACCGTCAGTTCAGTCAGGTTGGTGCGGGTAAACTCGCGCGTGCAGCGACCGCAGATCCAGGGGTAAAGCTTTAACGCCTGCTCGCGGTATCCCTGGCTGCGTTTATCGCGGTTGGCATGGGCATCGGCGACGATCTTGTCGAGTTTATCCTGATTAAATCGATTATTCATAAGGCTGACTGTGAAAGAAGGAATAGCACGCAGTATAAAACGAAAACTGAAATGAGCAAGTTAGCTTGTGTAAAGAGGCCATCTTTAACTGGGGTTTTTATAGATGCTCAATGAATACCGTTTATGCCGCTGGTTTCACCGCCTTCCGCCATCGCCTGTAGATGAGCCGATGCCGCTGTACCCGCTTCGGAGTGAAATGACTGCCATGGGTCTGGTTGGTCATCGAGATGGATAAATCCTGAGCCGCAGCATTGGCGATGGAGGCAGCGGAAATGGCGAGGGCCAGTAAAGTCTTTTGTATGATGCGCTCCCTGATTGTTGATGGATTCGAGGGACACAGCATGCGCTGCAGATGTTGTTAGAAGATCACGCAGTTATCACGAAAGTATAACATCTGCTTTTTGATGTAAATCAACGCGGCTGCTAATCGGGAATAGTCAGGGGGGTTAGCCAGTATCTTGTGGGTTTTCGAACCGATCAGCTTGCGTCGGATGCAAAAATATTTCGGTTGTTCAGGAATGGATTATCAGCACAGAATCTGGTAGCGAAAAAGGTGCAAAAATCAGTCCTTGAGAGGGATTAGTGCGTTTAAAAAATTTGATAGTGCAGGAAGTAGTCCGGATAATAACAATATCCACTAATTTTGAGTGGATAGCTTCATGGTTTAAAAAAACGGGCCAGCAAAACCCTGAGTATGGCTTATAATATGAGGCACTTTCAGATGATGCAGAAATCCTTTGCCATGTCTGGGGTTTTATGTGTCGCACTTCAACGTTGAGTCCGCACCTTTTGAACGGTGTTCTTATTCGCAACAAGCATTAGAGATATATGATCGCAGAGATTAGGGATGTCAGTGTGGAAAAAAAGATCAAACCATACTGGTTAATGCGTCGTATCCTGTGGCCGGTGTTCGTTGGCTTGCTGTTGCTGGTGTCGATTTCACTGTTTATATTCATCCGCCTTGTGCTGAATAATGCGCAGCTGGAAGTGAATTATGACAGCGCCAGTATGAAGACCAAGTGGGAAACCGACCTGTTTCACCACGAGATCAAGCTGAATGCGCTGGGTCATGGGCTGGCGCGCAATGCCGGGATGCGCCAGGCAATCGAGTCAGGCGACCGCGCACAGTTGCTCCAGATTGGTTTGCCTTTGTACGAGGCGTATAAAAAACAGTTTTTGATAGATACCATGGCCATAGTCAGCCATGATAGCCGCGTGCTGGTGCGGTTTCATTTACTCGAGGCGCATAGTGGCACGCTCAATAATTCCACTATCAACATGGCAATCCCCAGCGGCGGCGTGGCGAACGGCATCGCCATCGGCATGCAAGACAGGCTGTTGAACCGCTCGGTCACACCTGTTTATGAACAGGACAGGCTGCTGGGTTATATCATCGTGGGTGAAACTCTTGATAAGTTACTACAGCATCTCGATGAGGCTTTTGCTGTCAAGCATATCGCCCTGCTGGACAAGGGTTTCCTGTCCCGGCACAAGATGACAGAAGTCATCGATGAAGAATATCACCCGATTGATATGGCGCGTTTTCCTTCGCTGGTTTTGTTCAGCAACAGCATGGTTAATATCCCCGAGCCTTTGCTACACGGGATAGAAAGCGACACCCTGGATAACATCGGAGTGGGTAACATCATCAAAGATGGAAACCGACTGTATGCGCTAGGCAGCCTGCCAATTAAGCTGGAGAATGGCGAGAAGGCGGGTGTTATCCTGACCCTGCGTGATATCACTGAACAACAGCAGAATCTGCAAAACTCAATTGTACAGACCTCGCTTATCAGCCTCCTGCTTATGGCTGGTTTGTTTATTTTTCTCTATCGGATTACCGGCCAGGCTGAGAAAAAACTGATCTCAAGTTACGAAGAGCTGAAGCAAGTCTGGTCCCGGCTGGATCGGGGCGTGCAATACTGGAATGACTCATTGAATGCGATTAAAGATCCTGTATTCATCCACGATGCCGAGTTTCGCATTGTGCGCGCCAACCAGGCGTATGCTGAACGCGCCGGTATGGAACTGGAGGCTATCATCGGTCTGCGCTATCACCATTGTTTCCCCCGCAGCGACAAACCCATGCCCGAGTGTGTGCTCGGTCTGCAATCCGATATTTATGATGAAGAGGAGCACGAGATAACCTTGCCTGACGGCACTGTTTATCGATCGCGTGCGTATGTCACACGAGATCGCAACGGTGCTTATATGCACGCCGTGCATATCATGCTGGATATTACCCGGGAGCGTGAAAGAGAAAAACTGGTGAGTGATAGCGCCGCCAGACTGGGCAGTATCATGCGCGCCGTACCGGTGGGTGTCGGCTTGCTGAAACAGCGTGTATTTCAGTATGTAAATGAAAACGTTTGTGCCATTACGGGTTATGCCCGTGATGAGCTGATCGGCCAGTCGAGCAGAATTCTGTATGCCGATGATGACGAGTTCGAGCGTGTAGGGCGCGAAAAATACGCAGCCCTAAGGGATATCGGGGTTGGCGAGATCGAAACCCGATTGCGGCGCAAGGATGGTGAAATCATCGATGTAAAGATCAGCTCGGTCGCTATCGACAGCAGTGACCTGGATCAGGGGGTTACTTTCACACTGACAGATATCACCTACAGCAAGGCACAGGAAAAAAGGCTGAGGACGCAACTGGAAGAGTTGCAGCGCTTCGAGAAAGTTTCCGTTGGCAGGGAAAAGCGTATCAAGGAGCTCAGGGACGAGATGTCTTCCCTGAAGAATCGGCTCAATGAAAAATGTAATATGAAGCTGACAGGAGACCGGCATGAGTCATGAAAAGGATTTAAGAGCCCTTCAGCTCGAAGTCAAACGCCTTAAAGTAGCGCTGAAGAACGTCGATAAACTCGAACAGCAGCGCGAGCAGTCACGCCACGCCATGCTGAGTATGCTGGAAGACCTTGAGGAAAGCCGTCAGACCATAGAGCATGCCAAGCGGGAATGGGTGGACGCTTTTGATGCGATGATTGACCCTGTCTTTATTCACGATGCCGAGTTTCGCGTGGTGCGCGCCAACCAGGCTTATATAACGCGGGCGGGAAAAACTTACGAGGAGGTTATCGGGCAGTATTATTATCACTGTTTTCCAGAAAATGACGAGCCGCTGGCTTCCTGTAAAAAGAAATTAGTCGCCAATGACTCGGTTTTTGAAGACGAGGAAATCGAGCTGGACAGCGGTGAGATATTTCTGTCGCGGGCTTTCGCCATTCGTGACGATAGCGGTAATTACGTGCATTCCATTCACATCATGCAAAATGTGACAGCAGAGCGAATGGCCATGCGCGTGCTGAAGGAAAACGAGGCCATGCTCGACAGTATTTTAAGAGCATCGGAAGCAGGTATTATGCTGGTTATCGACAGAAACGCGCACTTTGTGAATGATGCTTTATGCGAGTTAACGGGTTATGCGTACAAGGAGCTTGTCGGTAGCAGTACACGCATGCTTTATTGTGATGATGCCGAGTTCGAGCGGGTCGGACAAGATCTGTATCCGCAACTGTTGCAAAAAGGCAGTGCCGAAACGGAAACCTGTTTCAAGCACAAACAGGGGCAGTCACTGGATGTTTGGGTGAAGGGCAGTCAGGTCGATAAGCATGATCCTGCACAGGGCGCAATTCTTACTATCATGGATATCAGCGAGAGAAAGAAATCGGCAAGAATGCTGGAAGAAAACGAAGAAAAATTCCGCAAGATGACAGCAACGGCGCAGGATGCCATCCTGATGATGGATAGCCAGGGGAAAATCAGTTATTTTAATCCGGCCGCCGAAAAAATATTTGGTTACAGTGCCGATGAAATACTGGGTCATAATTTACACGATGTCATTACGCCGGAACGTTATCGGTCGGATGCCAGAAAAGGTTTTGAAAAATTCAGGGAAACGGGCGAAGGCGCTGTACTGGGCAGAATCTTGAATCTTGAAGCTTTGCGTAGGGATGGTAGCGAGTTTCCGGTCGAGTTGTCGATATCGGCCATGCGGCTTAACGGTGAATGGATTGCGGTGGCTTTCTTACGTGACATTACCCAGCGTTTTGAAATGGAAAAAAAAATGCGGCAAGAAAACCGTGCGCGGCGCGTAATCAGTGCCAGCAACTCGGCTCTGATACATGCCGGCGATGAAGCTACCCTGCTGAATACTATTTCTAAACTGATCGTTGCCGAGGAAACTTACCCGCTGGCGTGGGTGGTGCTGTCCGACGAGGATGAGGGGCAGCATTACCGGGTGGCGGCCTATTCCGGCTTGATCGGAGCAAATGAGCTGGAGGGGCTGGGCAACACCTGGGCAAATACAGAACATGGCCAGGGGCCCGCCGCCAGGGCTATCCGTGAATGCAGTCGCCAGCTGGTCACCGATGCTCAGCGCAGCGAGCCCTGTGAGACCTGCCGCAAAATGGCGACTAAATATGATTACCATTCCATACTCAGCATGCCGCTGAAACTGACGGGTAGTGACGACTGTTTTGGGGCGCTGACGATCACCGCGAAAGGTCTGGAGGATTTCTCGCCAGAGGAAGTCGAACTGCTGCAGGAGCTGGCGGATGACCTGGCGTACGGCATAATAGCGCTGCGCACGAACATCGCACGCGACGAGGCCGAGCGGCAGCAACACATCATATTGGAGAAACTCAAAACCAATATGATCAGCACGGTGCAGGCGATGGCCGACACTGTTGAAGTGCGTGATCCCTATACCGCAGGCCACCAGCGTACTGTGGCCGAGCTATCGAGCGCTATCGCTATTGAGATGGGGCTACCCGACAACGAGGTTGAAGGTATCAGGATCGCGGCCACTATTCATGACCTTGGCAAGATTTACGTGCCTTCGGAAATCCTGAGCAAGCCAGGGCGAATTACACCGATAGAGTTTGAACTGATCAAGACGCATAGCCAGGTGGGTTATGACATTCTGAAGAATATCGACTTCCCCTGGCCGATAGCCGACATGGTGCGGCAGCATCACGAGCGCATCGACGGTTCGGGTTATCCGCAGGGGCTGAAAGGCGACAGGATCAGCCAGGGAGCAAAAATCATCGCTGTCGCTGACGTCACCGAGGCCATCGCTTCACACCGTCCTTACCGGGCTGCACTGGGTATAGATTTTGCGCTCAAAACCGTGGAGAAGGATCGCGGTACCGCGTTTCAGGCGGAAGTAGTCGATGCCTGCCTCAGGTTGTTCCGTGAAAAAGGCTACAAGCTTGATTTACACTAATGGCGTAGCTGAATTCAACACCGACAGACGTGGCTTCATCGATCGGCGCATCGGTAATGGGTAGAAATCTTTGACCTGATTTGTCTTCGCCCGAGGAGCTGCCAGCTCTTTGGTCATCACCAGAGGTAAAGACTGGGGGCGTTTACTCCCTGGCCCAAAGGGAGGCTTACGGCATTCCTGCATCAGAACTTTGTGATGGCCGTACCCAAATCGCGTCGAGTACACAATTCTTAACAATTGCGCAGTTGTTACCGCGAGTGTCACCTGTGATACTATTTTTTGATTTTAATCAGCCGCTAATCCAGCCTGCTGCCAGACTGGCATTATTGAATCCTTACCCAGCGTGATAACAATGACTCGAACTCAGCCTCTTAGCCGTTATAAAGTACCGACCCTATTCGCACTATTAGCCGTACTGGCTCTGGCCGGCTGTCAAACCATGTATTACGGCGCGATGGAAAAAATCGGTGTCGAGAAACGCGATATCATGGTTGATCGAGTGGATAACGCACGCGCAGCGCAACAGGAAGCCAGAGAGCAATTCAGCTCGGCACTGGATAAGTTTATCGCGGTGACGAATTATTCCGGTGCTGAACTGGAGAAGCAGTACCGCATCCTCAAGGATGAATACGAAGAGAGTCAGTCGCGTGCCGAAGCGGTTCGTGAGCGTATCCAGTCGGTGGAAGATGTTGCTGGCGCACTGTTCACAGAATGGAGTGAAGAGATCAAGCTGTATTCCAGTGCTGATTTGCGCCGTGCGAGTCAACAGCAGCTGAATTCAACTAAAAAGTCTTACTCAAAGTTAATGCTGGCGATGCAGTCTGCGGAAAAGAAGATTGAGCCGGTACTCGCCGCGTTTAACGACCGGGTACTGTTTTTAAAGCACAATCTGAATGCCAACGCGATTGCATCGCTGAAGAACCAGCGCCAATCGGTAGAGGTTGATATTCAGGCATTGATTAAAGACATGAACCGTTCGATTGCGGAAGCGGACAGCTTTATACAATCCATGTCCGGCGAGTAAACTATGGATTATCAAAAAGTCCTGTTCCTGATCGTCGTTGCTGGTTTTATCGCGTATCACCTGTATCGCAGGAAAATGCGTAACAGCCGCCAGCATTTGATTGATAGCTATCAGTTTCCAGAGGCGATCGCGCGCAAGGTGATGGAAAAATATCCGCATCTGAGTGAGCATCAGGCCGCACTGGTGATGGATGGATTAAGAACCTATTTCCATATATCCAATCGTGCGGGTATGAAAATGGTGTCAATGCCGTCACAGGTTGTCGATGTGGCCTGGCATGAGTTTATTCTGTTTACCCGGGAATACGAGCATTTTTGTCGTAGAGCACTGGGTCGATTTCTACACCATATCCCGGCTGAAGCGATGGAGTCACCGACCAGGGCGCAAAGCGGAATTAAATCGGCATGGGCCCTGTGCTGTCAACGCGAGAACATTCTAGCCCACGAACCAACCCGCTTGCCGGTTCTGTTCGCACTGGATGCCGCACTCGACATCCCCGATGGATTCAGTTACACGCTGGACTGCACCACCTCGACAGGTGCCAGTTTCTGTGCCAGCCATATTGGCTGTGGTTCTGCGCCGGACACAAAACACGAGCGCGATATACACAGCTGTGGTGGGGAGTAGATCCCGGGCAGTTGAAATTTTAATGATCGCTGATCGGTTACAATGTGATTCATTGTATTGATTGTGGTGAGTATTATTTTCTGCGTTTGGGGGCAATATGAACTCAGGTAGTGAAAGATGAATGTTGGGATCTATATTTATGATCAGGCAGAGGTGCTTGACTTCTCTGGTCCCTATGAGGTTATTTCCACCGCTTCCCGGGTTTGTACAGGCGATTTGCCGTTAACGGTTTTTCTGGTTGCTGAGTCGACCGATATCGTGACTGCAAGAGCCGGATTCCGGGTGCTTCCCGACTATGGTTTTAAGTATCATCCGCCAATCGACGTGTTAATCGTCGCTGGTGGAGTGCACACAGATGAGATGAAAAAACCACAGGTGATCGACTGGATTGCACAGCAGGGCGCTAGTGCATCTATCGTGGCTTCCGTATGTACCGGCGCGTTTTTGCTGGCTAAGGCGCAGCTTATCCAGGCCCACAGGGTAACGACACACTGGGAAGACATTGCCGATTTGAGGCAAATGTTTCCAGCTCTGGAAGTGCTTG
>JACKQG010001470.1_pt1 | contig 32574 bp, 30 predicted proteins | sample 8237621 | NCBI WGS metagenome assembly JACKQG01 (sample SAMN15677084, study PRJNA649215) | marine metagenome | biome: marine; feature: Black Sea; material: saline water; isolation source: suspended particulate matter (SPM) from the Black Sea western gyre | collected 2013-06-09/2013-06-10 | depth...
CGCAGCTCTTCTTTTTCGATATCGATCTGTTTTTCGCTCGCTTCGAACTCGATCAGGTCTTTGTCGTAGCTGACGAAGACGTCGAGGTGATGGCGAAGGATCGCGGCGGAAAGTGTCAGCGCATCGTCCGGCGTTACACGGCCATCGGTCCAGATGTCGATAATCAGTTTGTCGTAGTCGGTGCGACGACCCACGCGGCAGTCAACCACGTCGTATTTCACACGGGCAACCGGGGAGAAGAGCGAGTCGATCGGAATCACACCAATTTCCTGCTCATCTTTTTTGTTACCTTCAGCGGGGCAGTATCCACGGCCAACACGCGTTTCAAATTCGGCTTCAAAGACTCCGTCAGCATCCAGCGTGGCAATGTGATGGTCGGGGTTGAGCACCTCGATCTTATCGCCAGTCTGGATATCTGCGGCGGTCACTTCACAGGGACCTTTTACGCTGATGGTCAGACGCTGAGGATCACGGGTGTAGCCCTTGAGCAGTACCTTTTTGAGATTAAGAACAATATCGGTCACATCTTCGCGAACGCCCGGAAGCGTGCAGAATTCGTGCGGTGCGCCTTCGATTTTAACCGAAGAGATCGCGGTGCCTTCGAGAGAGGAGAGCAACACGCGGCGCATGGAGTTTCCGATGGTACGACCATAACCAGCCTCAAAAGGCTCAGCGGTGAATTGTCCGTATGTATCGGTGGAAACGGCTTCGTCTTTGACGACCCGTTTGGGCATTTCGAAACGACCTAGTCTAATTGGCATCTTCTTTTCCTCCCAGAACCGGGCATTAACCGGCTCGTATGGTGTTGTGTTAATTCGCTCAGGTTATACGCGGCGCTGCTTTTTAGGGCGGCAGCCGTTATGCGGAACCGGCGTTGTATCTTTAATGGCTGAAACACGAAGTCCCGCGGCCTGAATCGCGCGCACAGCCGACTCGCGGCCTGCGCCCGGTCCCTGCACCCGGACTTCTACTTCGTTCATTCCGTGAGAAATGGCTCCGCGCGCGGCTTCCTGCGCAACGGTCGTAGCGGCGAAGGCGGTGCTTTTGCGGGATCCTTTGAACCCGCAGCGGCCGGCGCTGCTCCACGAGACCACTTCACCTTTCATATCGGTGAGTGAAACAATCGTGTTATTGAAAGTGGTTTTGATGAAGGCAATACCGTAAGGGATGTTTTTCGCACCCTTCATTTTGCGCTTCGGCTTGGCGTCTTCTTCTTTGTCGCCTTCGATTGCGGCAAAAATGTCTCTGTCGCGCTCGCGAACCGGTTTTTTCTCCGCTTCTTTTTTGTCAGCCGGAGCTTTTTCTTTAGCCGGGGCTTCCGCAGCCTTTTCCGCCACAGCGGGGGTCTCAACAGCGGGTTCGACAACAGGCGCTTCCGCAGCCTTTTCCGCCACAGCGGGGGCCTCAACAGCGGGTTCGACAACAGGCGTTTCCGCAACGGGGGTTTCTACCGCAGCTTCTTCGACGACTTCTTCTACAGGTTTGGTTTCTTCAGCCATGAATTAATCCTTATTAAATTTATTTCGACGCAACTTTAGCCGCAGAACGTGCTTCTTTACCGCGAACAGCACCCACAGTGCGAACCGGTCCCTTGCGGGTGCGGGCATTGGTTTTGGTCCGCTGACCGCGAACCGGAAGACCGCGGCGATGACGCGAACCGCGATAAGAGTTGATCGAAATCAGTCGACGGATGTTCTGCGTCACTTCGCGGCGCAGGTCCCCTTCAATGGTGTAGCCCTCACGAAGGACCGCACCGAGCTTGGTTACATCTTCGTCGGTCAGATCGTCCGCTTTCTTCGCCGGATCGAGACCGGCTTTGGCGATCACTTCGCGGGATTTAGCAAGGCCGAGGCCGTAAATATAAGTCAAAGCGTATTCAAGACGCTTTCTGCCGGGGATATCAATTCCAAGTACACGTGGCATAAATCTGCTCCTTTAGCCCTGACGCTGTTTGTGGCGGGGTTTGAGTTTATTAATAATGTAAACACGCCCTTTACGACGAACAATCTTGTCGTCAGCGCTGATCTTTTTCACCGAAGCTTTAACCTTCATAAATTCACCTAAATAAGTATTCGCCCTGCACTCATGTTGTAAGGCGACATTTCCACATTCACCCGGTCTCCCTCTCTAGGAAGATCCTTCTCCCGGTCTCTTACCGCAATATAAGCCGCGAACCTGTGTCCATTGCCTAATACTGCCCGAAAAGCGTGACTATCTATCACGGCCTCCAACTGAGCGTCCAGTAAAATAGTCTCTCTCTCATTCATTTTTAAGAGCGGCTCATCATACAGACCCGCCCCTGCCGCACAAGCCCGAATTCAAAAAAATTCACATTTCCAACCTTTGGCAAAATTTCCATGGCTTTTTCCAGTGTTTGCCATTCCCTGCGGTCATTGCCGCAATCCATGCGGCCTCTCTCCCGGTGGTCGAGTGGACGCTTTTCCTGCCCGTTTTCCAAGGTCTGGAAAAACAGAGCCTCAGGCCGGGAAATATTCGGCGGTGTAGCGGGAGACGCGAAGGGTGTCTGACCAATAGGTATTGGGCAGGCCGGCCTTCATCTTCAGATGCATCAAAAACAACTCCGCGCCCGGAAGATCCTCCCATACGCTGGGCAGAAAGGTTCCTCGGCGCCCGCCCTCCTGCAGAATCAGCCCATCCACACCCGGCCGGATTTGTTCGAGCAGATCGGCTTCAGAGCTGAATTCCATCTCTTCGGACGGAGAAAGCACCGAGATGTGAATTTCGAGGTTTTCGAGTTCTTCCTTAGATAAGGGCTCGAACCGCGGATCTTCGAAGGCGGCGTCACAGGCGTTTGCGGCGACATCCTCCGCCAGCGGGCGGCAGGCTTCCAACATGCCAATGCACCCCCTCAGTTCCCCGCCGATCGTCAGCGTCACAAACGTGGCGCGCTTCTGTTGAAGCTCTGAAGGCAGTTTGTTCAACGGCACGTCTCGTCCGTCATCGCCATCTCTTTTGTGCAACTCCGATGAAATCGCGTCACGGGCGATCTGCAACAACAGATTCTGGTGCTCCGTCTTCATCATGATGAATTATAATTTTTTCCTCATAAATGTCTAGTTCCGGCTCTACAATCTGCTAAAACCCTCCGCTCACGAATCCAGGAGATTTTCAATGCACAGCAAACAGACCAAAATTATCTGTACCATTGCCAGTAACCGCTGCGAACCGGAGTTTATTAAAGAACTCGTGGATAACGGCATGAATGTCGCCCGTCTGAACACGGCGCATATAACCACCGAAGAAGCCGAACAGATGGTTGCCAACATCCGCAGCGTCTCCGACCGCATCGGCATTCTGATCGACACTAAGGGCCCCGAAGTGCGCACCTGCGACCTGGACGAGCCGATCGAAGTCCAGGCCGGCGATCAGGTCTGCATCACCAACAACCCGTCTAAACCCGGCGACTTCAAAGTCAACTACAGCGGGTTTGTAAACGACGTACCCATTGGAAGCCAACTTCTCATTGATGACGGCGAACTGGAGCTCACCGTCGATCATCAAATCGAAAATCGACTCCTTTGCACGGTTCAAAACGACGGAACCATTAAAAACAAAAAAAGCCTGAACGTTCCCGGATTGCGCCTGGAGCTGCCGACTCTTACCCAAAAAGACGGCGAGTTCATCGACTGGGCCACCCGTAACGACATTGATTTTATCGCCCACTCCTTCGTGCGCAGCCGCGACGATGTCATGGCGGTTCAAAGCATTCTGGACATGCATAAAAGCGGTATCAAAATTATCGCGAAAATCGAAAATCGCGAAGGCGTAGAAAACCTGAGCTCCATTCTGGATGTGGCGCACAGCGTGATGGTGGCCCGCGGCGACCTCGGCATCGAAATCCCGGCCGAGGAAGTTCCCGTTATCCAGAAACGCATCATCCGCACCTGCATCAAACGGCTCAAGCCGGTGATCACCGCCACGCAAATGCTGCATTCGATGATTGAGAATCCGCGCCCGACCCGTGCGGAGGTCAGCGATGTGGCCAACGCCATTCTCGACGGCACCGATGCCGTCATGCTCAGCGGCGAAACCGCCTATGGAAAATTTCCCGTGGAAGCGGTTCGGACGATGTCGGACATCGCCCATGCGGTGGAGCAGCAAAAAGAAACCGGCTCGCAAGAAACGATTCACATTCTCTCTTCACTGCCCGGCCACCATCTGGCCAAAGCTGCCGTCGCCTGCGCAACCGAACTGCCGGTACAGGCCATCATCACCAGCACCAAGTCGGGCGAAACGGCACTGACCTGCGCCAGCCACCGCGGACGCACCCCGATCTTCGCCCTGTCGGAAAACCCGCAAACCGTCCGCCAGCTATCCTTGTGCTACGGAGTTTACTCGGCAAAAATCGAAGTGCCGAAAACGACCGACGAGCTGGTTCGCGTCTGCCTGAGCAAGCTGCTCGACGAGGGAAAGATTGATGCGGAGCGTCTGGTGGCATTCCTCGGCGGCGGGCACATCTATTCGCACCACACCAACTTCCTGCAGATTGAAACCCCGGCGACACTGCTGCGCCAGCCAGCGGTTCATTCGTAAAAGGCGAAGGCTCCGTACCCGACCACCTGATCTTTTTCCCCGGCGGTATCTCCGGAGTTGCGCAGGTCGAGCAACTCAACCCGCATCATCCGTTGCCGGGCCTGATAAATCAGCCCGGCGATCGCGGACAGCCCGCAGGCGTTTTCAGGATCCAGCCCGCGAAAATCGAGATTCACAATGGCTTTCGCGGTTTTTTGATCCATTTGCATGGCTTGTTCGTAGCTTTTGTAGTGGCTGAGGTCGGAACTGACAACAATCAGCGTTTCCGGTCCGCCCCACACTGCGTCGAGCACACCAGAAACCTGTTCCGGCGAAACATCGCCGACGGTCATCGGAACGAGCTTAAACTTGCCGAGCACTTCCTGCAGAAACGGCAGCTGCACCTCCAGACTGTGCTCATCCTGATGAGCCTTCTCCGAAAAGACAACCTGCGGGAAGGTCGATATTTTCTCCACCGCCTGAAAATCGATCATCACATCACCGATAGGCGTTCCCCAGGTGATTGTCTCCGGCACAGCGAGGGCCTGGAGCAGAAGGATGTGTGCGGGGCCGAGCAGCACAACACGCTCGATCCCTTCGGGCTCAATCTGCGCGTAGGCGCTGGCGGCGACGGCCCCGGAATAGATATAGCCGGCATGCGGAACAATCAGCGCCTTCGGGCTGGTAAAGGATGTCTTTTCAGCACGATGCAGGAACCCCCGAACCGCCAGCAAAAGCTCATCCGGATCGGAGGGATAAAATATACCTGCCACCGCAGGAGTTCTGACCATTTTGCTCATGCCGTGAATTTAAAGGATGCCTTCTGAAAAATACAACGTTAATATTCGGGAAGCGGGATAGGGATAGGGATACGGGATTCGGGATTCGGAATAATGAAAACAGCAGAACACTGGCAACGGCTTGAAAACGGGCTGATCGAATGCACCCTCTGCCCGCGGCGGTGCCGGGTTGCGGACGGACGGCGCGGAGCCTGCTTCGGTCGGCGACGGATCGGCGACGAGCTGATCGCCGAAACCTACGGTTACGCCTGCGGGCTGGCGGTTGATCCCATCGAAAAAAAACCGCTCTACCACTTTCTACCCGGCACCGGGGTTCTATCGTTCGGAACGATCGGCTGCAACCTCACCTGCGGCTTCTGCCAGAACTATCACCTGAGCCGCGCCACAAAAATTGAAGGAACCCGCATCACGCCGGAACAAATCGCCGAAGCCGCGCTGAAGCGCGATTGCCAAAGCGTGGCCTTCACCTACAACGAACCGACCGTTTTCTTTGAGTATGCCGTCGACACCGCCCAGGCATGTCATAAGTACGGGCTCAAAACCGTCGCCGTCACCAACGGCTGGATCGAACCGGAGCCGCGCAAAGAATTTTACAGCCATATGGATGCGGCCAATGTGGATCTGAAAGCCTTCACTGACACCTTCTATAAAGAGCTGTGCGGTGCGACCCTCCAGCCGGTGCTCGACACCCTGCTCTATATCAGAAACGAAACGGACGTTCATCTAGAGGTGACCACCCTGCTGATTCCGGGCCGCAACGACTCGCCGGCCGAAATCGATGCCATGACCAAATGGGCGGTCGCCAACCTCGGCGCGGACGTTCCCTGGCACTTCAGCGCCTACCGCCCCACTCTTGAATGGCGCGAAGCCCCGTCCACCTCGCTTGAAACGCTGCTGCAGGCGCAATCCATCGCCAAAACCAACGGATTAAAACGCATCCACCTCGGCAACGTCGGCATCACCATTTAAAAACAGAGTTCCGTTTTTTTACTGTCCACGAATTCACTTAGCACAGCAAAGCCGCTCATGGTGAATCACGATGAACCGCAACCAACGATTGGTGGCCACAAAAAACACGAAGAATCACAAAAACAGGAGCTGTGCCTTTTCGTGGATTTTTGTGTTTCTTGTGACGATTTCTGAGCCAGCTTAGTTGCCGGTGGATATCGCTAACCGAAGTTATGCGAAATGCCGCCCCTACCGCCGCAGGGCGCGGGTGAATTCGCGGAGCTCGGGGGCGCGGAAGATCAGTGATGCGATTAGATAGACGCCGCTACCGGCGGCGATGCTGACCAACACCGAAACAATCTGCTGAATTTTATCCCCGGCGGCCTGCCCTGAGCTCGTCAGCCCATGCACAAACAAAACAACGGAGGCCATCAGGGCGGCTGCTCCAAAAGAGCGGGCGGCGGTGGCTCCGATTTTTTTCCAGTCCGGTTTTCCAATGCGGTTCTGCAGAATGAGCGCGAGGCAACTCATGTTGAACACCGCAGAAAGCACGGTGGCGAAAGCGATCCCGGCGTGTTTGACCGCCTGCGGGAGCGTAACAATAAAGATGATGTTGAGCGCGAGGTTGAGCGCAACGGCGATCATGCCGATTTTGACCGGAGTTTTGGTGTCCTGCATGCCGTAGAAGGCGGGCACAAAAATTTTGGCGAGGCTGAAGACGACCAGACCCGGCGCGTAGGCCTGAAGCGCGATGGCGGTCATCCAGGTGGAATCGGCGGAAAACTCTTTCCACTCAAAGATCATCTGCACAACGGGCGTGGCCAGCACCAGCAGGCCGACTGCGGCGGGAATCATGATAAAGAGCAGATGGCGCAGGCCGTCGGTGACTCCTTTGCGGATTTTTTCGTGGTCGTTACGCGCGGCGTGGCCGGAAAACACAGGCAGTAGCACGGTACCGAGCGCGGTGGCAATGATGCCGAGCGGGAAGTAGATGAGCCGTTCGCTGAAGAAGAGCGCGGCGGGCGCTTCTTTGCTGACCCACATGGCGAGCAGACGGTCGATGACGACGTTGAGCTGTAACACGGCCATGCCCAGCGCGGCGGGGCCCATCAGGCGCATGATGCGCATCACCTTTTCATCTCTCCAGCCAGACAAAATAGTTGGGTGCAGGCTCAGCCTGCTTCCAAGGTTTGGAAATCTGGGTGCCCAGCCGAAGCGGCGAAGCATCGGCCACTGGACGGCCCACTGCAAAAAACCGGCCAGCAGGATGGCCCAGGCGACATAACGGATTTTCTCTTCGGGCGAGTTTCCAAGGTTTGGAACCACGAGCAGCATGGTGCCGATCCAGAGAATGTTCAAAAGGCTCGGCGCAAAGGCGGATACCGCAAAATGATGAAAGCTGTTGAGGATGCCCATCGAGACGGCGGCGAGGCAGATGAAGATCATGTAGGGCATCATGATCTGGAGCAGTTCGAGCACGGCGGCGGCTTTGGGGTTGGCGACCGATGCGGTGGCGGCAAACAGAATGACGGCGAGTGTGATGAGGGTGAGTACCGCCGCCAGCAGAACGAGCACCCGGTTAACGAGCGTCCAGGCAGCCTCGTCGCCCTCTTTCTCGCGGGTTTCCACCAGCACGGGCACGAAGGCGGAGGAAAGTGCGCCCTCCCCGAACAGCCGGCGGAATAGATTCGGAATGGTAAAGGCGACAACGAATGCGGACATGACCAGTGAGGTGCCGAAGAAGCCGGCCATGAGCACGTCGCGCACGAGGCCGAGCAGACGGCTGAGCGAGGTGAAGGCGCTCACCACTCCGGTCGACCGAATGATCCGCCCCTTTTCCATCAGGCCTCGTTCCCCATGGCAATCCACTTTTTGCGGGTTGCGAACACAACCGCCCAAACCGCCAGTGCCATGATCGGCCCGACCCAGCCCTTGGAAATCCACTCGCCGGGACCGTAGAGCCACACAAGCCGTCCCTGATTTTCAGCAAACAGGCGGAAGAGCATCATAATCCAGACCCAGCCCGCGTGCAGGCCGATCGCAATGTAGACCGAGCGCGTCCAGTAGCTCAGGGTCGCCAAAACGGTTCCCATACAAAAGAGTGTGCAGACTTCCGGCCAAAAGGTGTCGCCCGGCTTGGCAAAGAGGTCGGCAAACAGCAGGAAGCCGGAATACCAGCGGTCGGTGAATTCGGGCTCGGCCGGTTTGATGAAATGAACTGCGGCAAACAGCGCGCTGCTCAGCAGGACCGCCGGCACGGCACCCAGACTTTTTCGCAGGGCAGTCAGGATATAACCCCGGAAGAGGATTTCCTCAATCACTCCGATCAGCAGCGTTCCGATCACAATTTTCAGCAGCGCCGCCGCTACACCTTGTCCCATCGGCTCGAGACGATATACTCCAGCGAACAGACCGATCAGGTAAACTAGTAGCATACTGGCGACGGCGACAAGCAGTCCGGCTCCAAACAAACGAAACCCATCGCTTCGTTTCGGGATACCGAAATCAGCCCGTCCGCGCAGCCCGCTCATGCGGTAGGCGGGAGCCAACAGGGCCAGCACGAAAATCAGCACGAGCCGGTCATTGACCCGCCGGAAGGGCGAATCGAATACCGAATTTGCAAGATCCGCCCAAAACAGATGGGTTCCGGCCGCTTCCGATTCCTGCACCCACTGCAGCACCTCGGCGGCACGGGACTGAATGGCCATATAAACCCACGGCGCAGTCAGCGCAGCGAGCAGCGGCGCAGCAATAAAAATGAGCAACACGGAAAACAGAGGTTTCAAACGATTAGAATTCATAACGGGCATGATGCCTGTTTAAAACCGCCAGCACAAGCTCGGCATAAGTCTTGCCTGCGGAAGTTTCCGGCCGCACAATACAGCCCGCTATGAAACTTTCCTCGCATGCTGACCGGACGGAGAAACGAGTAGGAATCCGCGCCGAAAATCTCCACAAATGGATCGATGGCTTTTTCGATTCGGAGAGCTTTGACCGCTTTCTTCAAACCGGCAGCAAGCAGAACTATAATCCCTATAAGCATCGCAAATACCGTCACTGCGCCGAGGCGCTGGAAGACGCGTACCGAGAGTTTGAAGGCCCCTACACCCGCGAGCAGATTAAAGCCGTTTTTGAGTGCCACCTGCGCGACGACTACGACGGCTACATCCCGCGGCAGGAGGATTTTGAAAGCGGTGCGTTTACTGAAAAATATCATGAGGCTGAAACGCCGGAAGCCATCCTGAGCGCGACGGAACTGGCAGATTATTTCAAGGGCAAAGCCTATGCCGGATACCTGACACCGAAGAAACAGAAACTCTCCGGCGGCTTCTACTGGCGGATTGTCTGGCCGGCGGTCATCGCCGCCGTGCTGTTCGCCGCCTCCGCCTTTACCATTATCGTTCCGCTGTTTCGCAGCAGCATGATGAAGCAGAAACGGGAGATGATCAAAGAGCTGACCGCCACCGCGGCGAGCGCGATTCAGTTTTATATTCATCAGGAACAGGCCGGTGCGATGACGCGGGCCGAAGCGCAGCAGCAAGCGGCCGCGGAGGTGTCGGAGCTGCGCTATGGCGCGAAGGGCAAAGACTATTTCTGGATCACCGATATGGTTCCGCGCATGATTATGCATCCCTACCGGCCGGAACTGGTGGGACAGGATCTGACCGATTACACAGACCGCGAGGATAAGAGCGGCAAGAAACTGTTCGTCGAGTTTGTTGAGCTGATCAACGAGTCCAATGAGGGCTATCTGGAATATCTGTGGCAGTGGATGGATGATCCAACCCGCGCCGAGCCGAAGCTTTCCTATGTGCGCGGGATTCCGGAATGGGGCTGGATCATCGGCACCGGGGTTTACATTCACGACATCGAACAGGAAATCGGCCGAATTTCCCGCAACCTGCTCATTGCCGACGGGGTTCTGGCGCTGGCACTGATCGGACTATTGATCAACATCCTGTTCCAGAGCCGCCGAATTGAGCTGAACCGACAGCAGGCCGAGACCGGCTTAAACGAGGCCAAAGAACGCTACCGCGCTCTGGTGGAAAGCTCCAACGAGGGCTATCTTCTGGAGGTCGGCGGTCAAACCGTGTATTCGAACCACACCCTGCGCCGTCTTACCGGTCGCACCGAAACAGAACTAACCGACCTCAAGCCGTGGGAGTTGCTGACCCCGGACGTGGAAATCAACCTGTTCGCCACAACCCATCTGAAACAAGTCTATGCCCACTCCGCGCCCTCCGCTGAGTTTGAAGCCCGGATTACCTCAAAAACCGGGGAAACCCGCGATGTGCAGATTGCCACCTCCCGCATTTTTTTCTCTGAAAAGCACGGTCATATTATCTCCTTCCGCCCGATCCAGCGCGGACGCGAACAAACGATGGAAGCGTTTTACCACCCCGAAGGAACAGGTCCCGCGCCGACATCCGGAATTCCGGAGCGGATTAAGGATGCCCGGACCCCCGGACAGGTCGTTGAACTGCTCAACGAACTTCCGCAACTCGTGCGCACCCTGACCGATCAGGGCATCCGACCGGCACGGCTGCGCGAAACCATCGGCTCCGCCTGCGACGCGGCCATCGAGCAGTTTGTTTTCCAAACAGTGGAAGCGGCGGGCAAACCGGACGTTCCATTCGTCTTTCTTTCGCTCGGCAGTAGCGCCCGTCACGAAATGACTCTCTTCTCCGATCAGGACAACGCCCTGCTGTTCGCCGATGTCCCCAACGAAAATCTGAGCGCAACACGCCACCGCTTCCTCGAGCTGGCCGACAGCGTCTGCGCCCGTCTGAAACAGGCCGGCTACCCCTACTGCCCCGGCGGCATCATGGCGGTCAACCCCAACTGGTGCCTCTCGCTCAGCGAATGGAAGCAGCGCTTTACAGAGTGGATTGCACAGGCCTCGCCGGAGGCACTGCTCAAAGTCAATGTGTTCTTCGACATTCGCTGCGCCTGCGGCGACCAGGCTCTGCTGGACGAACTGCGCGATCACGTGCAGCAGCTCACCGCACAGCATCCCGAATTCTTCGCGCACTTCGCCCGCAACTGTCTGGGCTACAAAGCGCCGCTCGGGCTGTTCGGCCGCCTGCTCACCGGAAAACACAGCAGCCGCAAAACAATCCACCTGAAAGAGTGCCTCAAACCGCTCGAAACGTTCGCGCGTATCTATGCGATTAAACACGGATTCACACAGCCCGGAACCATCGACCGGGTGACGGCCCTGTTCGACGCCGGTATACTGAAAGATGAAACCCGCCGCGAATTCATCTTTGTGTTCGACTATCTCTGGCAGTTGCGGTTCTTCAACCAGATTTCGGAAACCGCCGCGCTCAACGCCCAGACCGACGAGCTCGACATCACCTCGTTGACCGATGTCGAGCGGGACAACCTGCAGACGGTTCTGGCCCGCATCCCGCTCTTCCAGACCAAACTCAGCTATGACTTTTTCGGCCAGCAGGTCTAGGCGGATCCTGCCATAAAAAAGAAGCGCCCCGGAAAACCGGAGCGCTTCTTCCAAGCCGTGGACCCAATTAGAAGTTATAGGTCATAAACAAACGGGCGTCGGTGGCGGTGGTGTCGCCCACGGCGCCTTTGCCGTCGATGCAACCCACGCCCAACTTCAATGCCACGGAGAAGTGATCGTTGACGATCTGCTTCGCCACGAAGTTGAGTTCCTGGCCTTCAAAGGATTCTGTGTCGTGCGTCGTGTAGTTATACAACGCGTAGAGAATCGTATCGTCGATGCGGGTGGTCGCTTTGAGGTAATAGGTGTCAGCCCCGCCGTTAAACTGTTTGGTGTAAATCATCATGGACGATCCAAGCGGGTGGTTGATGCCGGTTCCCACCTCGGAAAACTTCAGCGTATCGCCGCCAATCGAAAGGAAACCGGGCTCGAGGGTGACGCCGCCGACTTTCTGTTGAATCGATGCGCCGACCATGTCGGCACTGTGCTCAGCGCCTTTGCCCACATCATTTTCATGGCGATAGTAGCCGTTGACCGCCGTGCTGTCAGACAAGGTATACTTAATGCGTCCGCCGGCAACGTTGACGACATCGTACGCATACGCATTGAACACCGCTACTTCGAGATTGGTAATGCCGGTGTAAACCGCTTCGGCCCAGGTGACCCCGTGCGTTTCGTTCGTCGAACCCAACACATCTTCAATGTCTTTGAATTTCCAGTCGGAGTCGTTGTCCCAGACATTACTGAGGCGTTCGGCGTGACCGAAGGTCAGAACGGTATCAGGAATATCTTTGGTAGCCAGAATCGCGGATTCAAAGGAGCGCGGTTTCTGACGGAATTCATCGGCGCGGAACACCTCGCCGTTAACGACCTGGCGCCCGACCTTCACAAAGGTGTTAGAAAGGCCCAGAGCTCCGAAATTGTATTTCAGCCAGAGTTCGTTTAGCTCGTTGACCCGCCCGTTGCTGAGCAGGGTTTTGCCGTTGTTGCTGGTGTCGTCGGTATCCACCGGCTCCACATAATCCCAGACCAGTCCGAAGCTCAGCCCGGCCACCTCCGGAGAGGTGTAGCCGAGGCGCAGGCCCACAGTGGTGGAGTAGGCGTTGCCGGGCGTGTTGTTTTCATAGTCCCGGTACATACTGAGCGTCTGCGCGCGGAGCTTCAGGGTGCCATATCCGAGGTCATTGACCGGATCGAGCAGACTGTCGGCAGCAAAGCCGGTTGCGGCGGCGGCGAGAATGAGCAATATAATTTTCTTCATGGGGGCTTTCCTTTCAATAAAAATGAACAGGCCGGAACGCTCCGGCCTGCTCTCTATTCACGGGGTTAAATTAGCGAATGTCCTCGAGACCTTCATTTTCTTTCTGAGTCATCAGTGAAACAACAACCAGCACGATGAAGCTGAGCGGAATCGAGAGGATGCCCGGATTGTCGAGTTTATGCAGCGCAGTGGCCGGGTCGAGGCCGTACTGGCCATACATGCTCGGCGATGTGAGAATGATCGCCAGCGCCGAAACCATACCAATACCGATCGACCAGGCAATGCCCTTGGCGGTGGTTTTTCCCCAGAACAGAAGCATGATGATCGACGGCAGGTTGGCGGAAGCCGCTACCGCAAAGGCCCAGCCGACGAGGAACGATACATTCATTCCCTGGAAGGCGATCCCGAGGCCGATGGCGATAATCCCCACCACGACGGCGGCGATTTTTCCGGCTTTCACCTTCTGCTGGTCGGTCATTTTAATGCCGATGTAGTTATCCATCAGGTCATGCGCCACAGCGCCGGAAGCGGCGACAATCAGACCGGAGACGGTTCCGAGCACGGTCGCAAAAGCGATGGCGGAAATGATGGCGAACAAAACCGGGTTGAACGCCTTAGCCAGCAGCGGAGCGGACATATTTCCGTCGCCGAGGTCAATCACGCCGAGGGTCATCGCGCCGAGTCCCAGGAACAGGGTCAAGATGTAGAAGAACCCGATCGCACCGATGGCAACGATGGTGGATTTGCGCGCATCGCGCTGCGACGGAACGGTGTAGTAGCGAATCAGAATGTGCGGCAGCGAGGCGGTTCCGAAGAAGAGCGCCAGCATCAGCGAAATGAAGTTTAGCTTTCCAATCGGAGTTTTTGTTTTGAACTTCTGGCCGGGGATCATCAGATCCTCACCGGCGGTGATCTGCGGGCAGAACACCTTCACATGATCGCGGCCATCTTCAAATTTGACGATGCTGCTTTTCGGGTAGCGGACGATTTCCGATTTCTGAATGGTCGAGAAGTATTCAAAAATACCCAGCTTGCCGGTGTTCGTCTGTCCGCCAGGCAACTTTGTTACGAGACCGACCGACTTGAATTTGTTCTCCGTCTTCACCGCGCCGTTATAAAGCGTTTCGCCTTCGGCGGGTTCGGTAATGGACTGAGCTTCTTCGAGCATGTCCCCGCGGACAATCCACCAGTTAGCCAGCCCGTCCTTATCGGCCTTCACAAAGGTGAGGCCCGATTTTTCATCCGTCACCTCGGCCAGCGACGTAACATCCGCTACCGCCACAATCTGCGGGGAGAACGTTTCCGGGCGCGGTTCGGTGGACAGCCCCTTGTTCAGCACCGCAATGGAAATTACGGTCGAGAAGATGATCAGCAGTCCGCCTTTAAGGAACTGCACGTAGGTGGTGGAGGTCATCCCGGCCGTGGCCACAATGGTGATGACGATCGCGCCGACCATGACCACACCGATCCACTGCGGCAGACCGAGCAATGGTGTAATCAACGACCCGGCACCGACCATCTGCGGAATCAGGTAGAAGACCGAAACTGCCAGCGTACTGATGGCCGCCATGAGCTGAATGCCCTTGGAGTTGAACTTGGAGTCCAGCGCGTCCGCAAACGTGTACTTGCCGAGACGCTTCATCGGTTCCGCCACGACAAACAGCGCAACAATCCAGCCGGCGAGGTAGCCGATGGAATAAAGGAAGCCGTCATACCCCATGGTGGCGATCATGCCGCAAATCCCGAGGAACGATGCAGCGGACAGGTAGTCGCCGGCAAAGGCGATTCCGTTGACGAACCAATTCACGGTTCCGCCTGCGGCGAAGTAGCCGGCGGCGGACTTGGCTTTGCGGGCGAAATAAAACGACATGCCGAGCACGAAACCGACAAACGCCAGGAAAATCGCGATCGCAATAGGATTAGCTGTATAATTCATTACGCAGCCTCCTCTTTTTTATTCATTTCATCTTCTTTTTTAGTGCAAAGATGATTGTAAATCAGCCCGAGAACGATCGCGAAAACGATCAGGGCCAGACCATAAACGATGGCGAGATTGGCACCTGCAAGCACCGGTGTTTTCATCAGCTCCGTTGCGAATACGGCGATTCCAACGAATCCCATATAGATAACGCAATAAAGCCAGAACAGTTTAATTCCTAACTTTGACTTCCAATCGGACGCATTGTCCTTCTCCTGTTTCACCGCCGGTTCATGCAACATATGACTCTCCTTTACGCTCATGCCAAATTATAACTAAGACCCTATTGTTTACCTGTTTGTTCAGGCAATGAGAAGCGTTTTGCTCTTCTATTATTCACTCCCGCGACTCTTCCCAACCTGAGGTATTCCGAACAGACGTATTCGCCGCCAGGCCTTCTGCAAGGAGGCAAGGAGCAACGCGACTGGCAACGTGCTTTTGATTTTTCCCCGAGCGCGACACGAAGTGTGTCGCTGGAGCTTGCGGCCGTAATGACACGACGCAAAATGACAACCGATAAATAATTTCCCGCAAGAAAATAGCGAGAGGAACGAGTGGTTAAAAAAGCACAGCGGCAAACCTCGGCCGAAAAAGTTCCAATGTTTGGAACTCGCAACGCCGAAAGCGCTTACGTATCGTATGACCCTGAAGAGTTGAGCCCTCAAAAACACGGATTTTACACAATGAATAATGCAAAAGTTCCCGGTCGCCTGCTTGCCGGAGACCATAAAATTTTAACCGCCTCCTACAACGAATTTAACGCGATTCCGGTCGATCTGGATTTGACCGATCAGCCGACGCATCCGCCCCGCTCCGAGCAGAAAACCATCGCGCAGGCGGTAAGCGTTTCCGGTCCGGGAACGTTCGCTGGAAAATCCACCACCACCATCACCTTCGAGCCGACCGAGCGCGAAGGCTGGTGGCTCGACCGGACCGACCAGCCGGACTCCCTGCCGATCCGCGTGGCGATTGACAATGTCTGGACGACCGGATCGATCGTGAGCAACATTGTGCTGCGTGCAGGCAATCCGCACAACTATGTGCGTATGGTCGAGCACATCATCGCCCTGCGCATGGGCGTGGATGTGGATAATCTGCTGATCAAGATCGACGCCGGCGACCCGCCGCTGTTCAACCGCGGCAGCATGGATCTGATTGACGCACTGGAACGCGCCGGACGTCGCACCCTGCCGGGCAGGATTAAGCATGTGACGGTCAAAGAGCCGGTGACCCTCTGCTGGCCGCACGGCCAGTTTGTGACGCTCGCCCCGCACAGCGGAACCGTTCCGAAACTGATCGTCGACGCCGCGGTGAATTTCCCGAATGCGATCGGACAGCAGCGGATTGTTTTCCCAGTCAACTATGAAAACACCCATACCGGTGCGCAAGCGCGTACCAACACCCCGTACGCCAAAATGCTCTACTGCAAAACCATCGGCAAAATCTTCGCCGACGTCCGCAATCTGGGCTACACCGACAAGAACATTCTGATTGCGAAAAAGACGGAGTACCACAACCAGCCTCGCCTGATGCACAAAAACAAATCGCTCGAAGCGGTCTGGCACCGCGGCGTGCTCGATCTGCTGGCGGCCATCGCGCTGATTCCCGATGCGCGCTTTGTCGGGAACATCACCTCCTACAAGGCGGGGCACCGCCTCGACTGCGACCTTGTCACGCAGCTCTATCTCAACGATTTGCTGAAAGAAATATGATGCAGGTTTCGAGATACAGGATGCGAGATGGCAACTCGTATACATTCAACAATCCAAGACTCCTTGACTCCACAACTCCATTCTCTCCATGAATCCCCTCCGCGAAAAAACTGAATATATCCTGACCCGGGGGTTTTTCGCCGTGCTGCGGTGCTGCCCCGCCCCCGTCATATACGGCGCCTGCCGCGGATTCGCCTTCCTGTTTTATCTACTGGGAATTAAACGGCGGGACATCACGCTGAAAAACCTGCGTCTAGCTTACCCGGAACTATCCGCAAAGGAACGCAGACGAATCGCGCGAAAAGCCTATGACCATTTTGGACAGTTAATTGCTGAATCTGCGATGGTTCTCTCAGGAAAGATCACCCGAGAAGGTCTGCAGGATCTAGTAGATAGCAGCGAGTTACACAAACTGCAGGCGCTGGAGGAAAGCACCGAAAAAGGCCTTCTTATCATCACCGGCCACCTGGGAAATTTTGAGCTGTTGGCTCACTACACCGGATGCCAAATGAAAAAACCGGGAACGGTTATTTTCCGGAGGGGAAGCAACCGACTGATTGACGACCGGATTGTAACCCCGCTGCGCCAATCGTTCGGCAACAAGGTAATCTATAAAAGCCGGGCGCTGCCTCAGATTGTCCGGACACTGAAAAAGGGGAATCACGTTGGCATGCTGATTGATATCAAAACCAACTCCCGCGAAGGCGTTCCGGCTGTCTTTTTCGGCAACCAAACACTCGCAATAAAATCCAGCGCCTACCTGCAGATTAAACTGGGCGTCCCCGTTGTCGCGTTAAGTATGGTTCGTATCGCGCCAAAAAAATATAAACTGGTGGTTCTCGATCCAATCCACTGGGAAGACGACGGACGATCCATTAACGAGCAGGTTGCAGACCTGACACAACGACACCACGCCGAGATTGAAACCCTGATCCGTCAGTATCCGGAACAGTGGCTCTGGATGCATGACCGCTGGAAACGCTGATGAATGCACTGATTTTAACAGATGGAAAGCCGGGACACTTCAACCAGTCGGTTGCGCTCTGCACAAACACCGGGCTCAACTACGAGCTGGTTGAGGTGAGCTACCGCAGCAAAACCGCCAAAGCGCTCTCTTACCTATTTGATCACCGCGGCATTTATACGGAAAAACTCTTCACCTGCCACCTGTCACCTGCCACCTGTCACCTGATTGTTTCCACCGGCTCAACAACCTTCTACCCCAACAAAGTGCTGGCCCGCAAACTGGGCCTGCCCAACATCGCCATTCTGAATCCGAAAGGCTACCGCCCCGACTTCTCCGCCATTCTGTGCCCGGCCTACGACCACCCGCCGAAAAAAGAAAACATCATCGAACTGCCGCTCAATCTCTGTGCGGCCGACCCCGCCTTCTTTGAAGAAAAGACGGCGGAATTCAAAACCAAACACGCGGCGCAGGCTCCGGCCGTCGGGTTTATCATCGGCGGCTCCAACGCCGTGTCCACCATGGATGCGGCCGAACTGAAAACAAAGCTGGAGCAGGCCTTCGCACTCACCGAAGGTTGCGAACGCTGGGTGACCACCTCGCGCCGCACCCCAAAAGAGGTGGAAGAGCTCATTGAGGCGCTTCCTTTTGACTACACCCTGATCAACTCGTGCGATCCGTACAATCCCGTCCCGGCCTTCATCCAGCTGTGCGACCGTCTGTTCGTCACCTCCGACTCCGCCTCTATGGCCAGCGAAACGGCCAGCTTCGGCAGCGCCAACGTGGAAATTCTGATGAACCGCCAGCTGAAGAGCCCCAACAAATTCGAGGAGCTTTTCCAAGGTTTGGAAAAACGCGGCGCGGTGCATCTGTTCGATGGAACCCTCGGCCATGCCGACAAAAAAATCGACCTGGCCCCCCTGCTCAAACAGGCACTGAACCGCGCGATCCGGCACTAATCCCCTATTCGTGATTATTGCCACTGCGTTGCTCCACAATCGTGTAGCCTAGCTCGCCTTCGGCTCGGCTTGTGCAGATTCGCGGGAAGATTTCTCGTATTCACGATTTCAATTTTCCGCAGCGGCGGTAGACTGCTCCGCATGAAAATCAATCCCTTTAAAGCATGGCGGCCGGCTCCCGAAAAAGCCGGGGACGTGGCATCGGTACCCTACGATGTAGTGACAACCAAACAGGCGGCGGCGCTGGCCGCAGGCAACCCCGACTCCTTTCTGCACGTCGTGCGGGCGGAAATCGACCTGCCGGAAGGCACCGACATCTACAGCGATGTCGTTTACGCCAAAGCCAAAGAAAATCTGCAGCGCATGATGGCCGACGGCACCCTCATCCGCGAAGAAGCCCCCCGTTTCTACCTCTACAGCCAGCAGATGGGCGACCACCTGCAGTACGGCGTTGTCGCCGGCTGCCACATCGAGGACTACGAAAACGGGCTGATCAAAATTCACGAAAAAACCCGCAAGGTGAAAGAACAGGACCGCACCCGCTACGTCGATGAACTCAACGCCAACACCGGCCCCGTTTTCCTCACCTGTAAAGACAGCGACTTGATCGGCAGCCTGATGGAGCAGATTGCCGCCACCGAACCGCTCTACAAGTTCACCGCGCCCGACGGCATCATTCACACCGTCTGGATCATTGAAGAAACCGGTGCCTTCGCCGCCGCCTTCGCCGAAGTCCCTGCCTTCTACGTCGCCGACGGGCACCACCGCTCCGCCAGCGCCGCCGCCGTCGGCCGTGCGCGCCGCGAGGCCAACCCGAATCACACCGGCGATGAGCCCTACAACTGGTTCCTCGCCGTCATCTTCCCGGAAAGTCAGCTCAAAATTCTGCCCTACAATCGCGTCGTGCTCAGCCTCGGCAACCAGACGGCCGAAGAATTCACCGCCAAACTGAGCGAAGGCTTCGATATATCGTATAACGATATATCCACACCGAAACAGTCGGGCTCGGTTTGCATGTACATGGACGGGAAATGGAGCACCTTGACACCGAAAGAAGCCATTCCCTCCGACCCGGTCGGCGCGCTTGACGTCAGCATTCTTCAAGACCGCGTGCTGGCTCCCCTGCTCGGCATCGACGATCCGCGCGAAAGCGACGACATCGACTTTGTGGGCGGCATTCACGGCACCGCCGAGCTCGAGCGCCGCGTGGACGAGGGAGAGGCCGTTGTGGCCTTCTCACTTTACCCGACCACCATCGCCCAGCTAATGGATGTGGCCGATGCCGGACTGCTGATGCCGCCCAAAAGCACCTGGTTCGAGCCCAAGCTCCGCTCCGGTCTTCTCGTGAACACACTCGACTAGAGAGTGGAGTGGCGGAGTAAAGGAGGAGTGGATTCGTGAAAATCCGGTGCCTCCCGTTTCCGATGCTTGGAAAAAATATGCGCCGCGGCGCCCTGCCCGCAGTGCTACAGCGTTGCAGGCGGGAGTCGGTTCCAATGGTTGGAAAATAATTGGTTTGCGAGATCAGTGTGCCTATGATGCGGGAAATTCCGCAACCTAAGTGACTCCTATGAAAAAGAAAACCCGTCTGATGCGTCCGCAGCGAAAAGTCGGCATGATGCCCGGCTCGCTGATCATTGATCCTTCCTGGCCGGAACCGACCATTCACGTGATGGCATACGGACCGGATGCGCTTGAAGAGAAAACGGTTGAGAGCGTTCGTGAGCTCGAAGCGTTTGTTGGCAAGTGGCCAGTGACGTGGATCAATGTGAACGGGTTGGGCAGCGAAGAAACCTTGCGGCAGCTCGGCGCGATGTTTGACCTGCATCCGCTGGCATTGGAGGACGTGGTCAGCCTGCGCCAGCGCTCCAAGGTGGACGACTACGACTCCACGCTCTACACCGCCATGCGAATGCTCTCCTTCCATGAGGGACGCCTGTCCGGCGAGCAGGTGAGCTTTTTTCTGGGGAAGAAGTTTGTGCTGACGTTCCAGGAAATAGAAGGCGACTGCCTCGACCCGGTGCGCGAGCGGATTCGCGCCCGCGCTGGCCGCATCCGCAGCGCCGGGCCGGACTATCTGCTCTACGCGCTGATCGACTCGATTGTGGACGCCTATTTTCCGGTTCTGGAAGCCTACGATGTCCGTCTGGAAAATCTGGAAGAAGATGTTCTGGGTCGCCCGGACAATACAACGCGGAGCCAGCTATTCGAAATTAAACACGACTTGACCCGTCTGCGCCGCACGTTGTGGCCGGTGCGCGAGATGGCGGGCGCACTGGCGCATTCCGAATCGAAGCTGATTACCCAGCCAACGCTGGTTTACCTGCGCGACTGTCAGGATCATGCGGTGCAGCTGCTCGAACTGGCGGAATCCTACCGAGAAACCGGATCGAGCCTGATGGACTTTTATCTGTCGAGCATCAGCAACCGCATGAATGAAATCATGAAGGTACTAACGATCATCGGTAGCATCTTCATTCCGCTCACCTTCATTGCCGGAGTCTACGGGATGAACTTTGACAACATGCCGGAACTGCACACGAAAAACGGCTACTTCGTTGCCATGACGGTTATGATTCTACTCGGCCTCGGCATGTTCGCATGGTTCATCCATAAAGGCTGGCTGGCACCGCCCCGCAAGCCCCGACAGGAATAATCTTCCCAGCACCTGAAAAACCCGGCCCAGTTGGTGTAAGAGGACGCGTGCCTGGAAAAAGCAAAAAATGGATGAAGCCGCGAAAAAAATGAAGTCAAACCGGATCGTCGTCTCGATCTGCTTTTTACTGGCATTGATGGTATGGGGTGTTTTCGGACAGACGCTTCGCTATGAGTTCGTCAACTATGATGACGGCAGGTATGTGTACGAGAACCCGGTTATATCAAAAGGGGTGACACTGGAGAGTTCGCGCTGGATCCTCACGCATCCACACGGGGTTAATTGGCATCCGCTGACATCCTTTTCCCACATGCTAGATTGCCAGATCTACGGACTGGCCCCCGGCGGACACCACGGGACAAATGTCTTGCTCCATATGGCGACAGCGATTCTTCTTTTTCTGGTGTTACGACAGATAACCGGCTCGCTCTGGCGCAGTGCGGTTGTGACCGCACTATTTGCCATCCATCCGCTACGGGTTGAATCTGTCGCCTGGATTTCTGAACGGAAGGATGTGCTCAGCGGTCTCTTTTTCATGCTGACGCTCGGAGCCTATATCCGCTACGTGCGCCGTCCGTTTTCATCCGGGCGCTATGCGACGATCGCCGTTTTTTTCATTTTGGGAATGATGTCCAAACCCATGCTGGTGACTCTGCCATTCGTTCTCTTGTTGCTGGACTTCTGGCCGCTGGGCCGATTCCAAACCTTGGAAACAAAAAAAACGATCATACGGCCGGTTCTTGAAAAAATCCCGCTGCTGCTGCTGTCTGCTGTTTTTTGCGGCATTACAGTGTGGGCTCAGCGGGGAGCGATCTCTATCGCCACGCCACTGCCTGTTCCGTGGCGTTTCGGAAACGCTTTCTGTTCGTATGCAATCTACATCAAACAAATGATCTTCCCGTTCGGACTGGCGCTGCTTTACCCTCATCAGGAAACCAACCTTCCGCTGTGGGAAATCGGCATATCCGTTACCCTGCTGGCCGGGATCTCCTGGGGCGTTTTTGCCGGACGAAAGAAATACCCATACCTGATAACCGGATGGTTTTGGTATCTCGGGATGCTGGCTCCCGTCATTGGAATCATGCAGGTTGGCCCACAGGCTCATGCGGATCGTTATACCTATCTTCCCCAGATCGGGCTGGCAATCATGGCCGTATGGCTGACAGCCGACTGGTGCACCTCCCCGCGATACCGCCGCGCGGTGCTGTCTACGGCTGCGGCAGCCGTTCTGACCCTCCTGGCTGTAACGGCGCACCGCCAAACCCGCTATTGGCACGACAGCGTCTCCCTCTGGACCCGCACGCTGACATGCACCGAAGGAAATTGTCTGGCTCAGAACAATCTGGGCGGCTTATTGGGCCAGAAGGGACAGTTCAAACAAGCTATCCTGCATTTTGAGAAGGCGCTTGAGATCAACCCGGATTTTGCCGATCCATCCTACAATCTGGGAGTTATACTTGGCTCACAGGGACAATTCGACAAAGCGATTCCGCATCTCGAAAAAGCACTGGCAATCAACCCGAATAATGCAGAATGGCATTGCACGTTGGGTATCGTGTTTACCAAACAGACCAACTTCGTCGCGGCCATTCGGCAATACGAGAGGGCTCTGCAGATTAATCTGAACTGTATTGAAGCTGAAAACAGTCTGGCGGAAATTCCGCATCACGAACTGAAAAAAGAGCCTGCCGATAAGGATACAGTTGAGTGACCGTGTCGGCTCCTTTCAAACGTTCCAATCATCCTCCTTCGCCAAAGGCTCCGGCGGGACAGGTTGGAAAATAAAAAAGCCGCCCGATTAAGGACGGCCTTGCAGGCTGAGCCTGCACCCATTTATTTTCCCCCTCGGGGCCTTATGCCTTTTTAAAGCAGAGGGTGGCGTTGTGCCCACCGAAGCCGAGCGAGTTGCTCAACGCGACGTTGATGTCCATTTTGCGCGCTTTGTTCGGAACATAGTCGAGGTCGCAGTCCGGGTCGGGTGTGGTGTAATTGATGGTCGGCGGAGCGACGCTGTCGCGGATGGCAAGCGCGCAGATGGCGGCTTCGACTCCGCCGGCGGCGCCAAGCATATGGCCGGTCATTCCTTTGGTGGAGCTGACGGCAACCTTATAGGCTTTCTCTTCGCCCAGCGCTTTTTTGATGGCGAGGGTTTCGCCTTTGTCGTTAAGCGGGGTAGATGTGCCGTGAGCGTTAATGTAATCCACATCGTCAGCGGTGAGGCCGGCGTCAGCAATCGCAAGTTTTATGCCGCGGGCGGCCTGATTGGCTTCAGCGTCCGGAGCGGTGATATGATAGGCATCGCCGGTGCGTCCGTAGCCGGCCAGTTCGCAGTAAATTTTTGCGCCGCGTTTGATGGCGTGCTCTTTTTCCTCGAGAATGAGCATGCCCGCGCCTTCGGACATCACAAAACCGTCACGGTTGAGATCGAACGGGCGGGAGGCACCTTTGGGATCTTCGTTGTTACGGCTGGTGGCACGGAGCGCAGCAAATCCGCCAACGCCGAGCATGGCGATGGAAGCTTCGGCACCCCCGGCAACCATCACATCGGCATCGCCGTATTGGATGATCCGCATGGCTTCGCCGATCGAGTGTGTGCCGGACGCACAGGCGCTGGTGACACAAAAGTTGGGGCCCTGAAAGCCGTATTTGATGGAGACGTATCCAGAGAGAATGTTGGTGATCATCTGCGGGATGAGCTGAGGGGAGATGCGGCGCGGGCCGCCTTCCATTGCACGGATGCACTGTTCAGTCATAAACTGCATGCCGCCGATTCCGGAGCTGGCGATGACGCCAACGCGTTCGAGGTCAAGTTCTTCGGGATTGAGCTTGGCATCTTCAACCGCCATAACAGCGGCGGCCATTCCGAAGATGGCGAACGGGTCCATCTTGCGGGCATCTTTTTTGTCGATGAATTTTTCTACGTCGAGATCGGTTACTTCGCCACCAATGGTGACGGCATACTGATCGATATTGTCCACGGATTTGACCTGATCGATGCCCGACTGTCCGTTTTGGATGCCCTCCCAGAATTTGTCGAGATCACTCGCGACGGGCGAGACCACTCCCAAACCGGTTACAACCACTTTACGTCCACTCATAATTCACCTCCAAAACTGATACAAAAAAGCCGGGAACCCCATAAAAGGTTCCCGGGCTATCCGTCACAAACGGTCTTTACTCACCAAGACCTTTAGATGTCAGATAGTCGATGACTGCACCGACGGAAGTGAGCTTTTCAGCGTCTTCGTCCGGAATCTCTGCACCGAATTCTTCTTCGAAAGCCATAACCAGCTCAACGGTATCGAGCGAGTCAGCGCCGAGGTCTTCAATAAAGGAAGCGCCGGGATTGACCTGGTCTGCGTTTACGCCAAGCTGTTCAACGATGATATCTTTTACTTTGTCTGCAAGTGCCATTGTATTTCTCCTTATTTCGGCTCCTGTTTAGAAAGCCTGTTTTTACCTACATAACCATTCCGCCGCAAGTCGAAATCACCTGCCCGGTGACATAACCTGAAGCGTCACCCGCCAAAAACGCGACCACATTGGCCACATCTTCGGGGGTTCCAAACTTGTTTAACGGGATATTGTTAAGCATTTTCGCCTGAACTTCTTCCGGCAACGCTTCAGTCATTGCGGTGCGAATAAAGCCCGGGGCAACCGCATTACAGCGCACATTGCGGCTGGCGATCTCGCGGGCGACCGATTTGCTGAAGGCGATCACTCCGCCCTTGGAGGCGGCGTAATTGGCCTGTCCGGCGTTGCCGATCAGTCCGATAATCGAGGCGATATTGACGATGCTTCCGGTGCGTTTTTTCATCATGCCGCGCATGGCGGCTTTAGTGAAGAGGAAGACGCCCTTGAGGTTGACGTTAAGAACGGCGTCCCAATCGTCTTCGCTCATGCGCATGAGCAGACCGTCTTTGGTGATGCCCGCGTTGTTCACGAGTATGTCGATCTGTTCGAAATCTTTTTCAACCGCTTTCACGGTTTCGTTCACGGCGGCGCCATCGCTGACGTTGACGCTGTAACATTCAACACGTCGTCCGAGCTCTTTGACCTTGCCAGCGGTTTCTTCGAGCCACTCGGCGTTGAGGTCGCACAGCGCCAGGTCTGCGCCGTCGGCGGCGAGTTTTAAAGCGATAGCCTGCCCGATACCGCGCGCGGCGCCGGTAACCAGTGCAATTTTTCCGTCAAACTGTCCCATGGGAATCCCTCTCTTTTTAAAACTCGAAGCACGAAACCCGAAATTCGAAACAAATTCAAAATTTCAAATCTCAACAACTTCGGCTTCTGTTTTTCTTTCTTTTCGTACTTCGATATTCGGAATTTGAAATTCCAGCGCGGCTCTACCGCGTCTGCGTTATGCTTCTAAATCAGAAAGAGCGCCTATGTTAGTGACAGAGACCTCTCTGTCAATGCGCTTCATCAGGCCGTTCAGCACCTTGCCGGGCCCGCACTCAACCGCTTCGGTAACACCCTGATCAATAAGATATTGCATACACTCCACCCAGCGGACTGATCCGGTGATCTGGGCGACCATGTTGGCGCGGATGGCGGCGGCGTTTTCATGCGGCACGCCGGTGACGTTGGATAAAACCGGAATGGACGGCGTGGAAAATTCAATATCCGCCAGCAGTTCAGCCATCTGATCGGCGGCGGGCTGCATCAGCGGAGAATGAAAAGCTCCAGCAACAGGCAGCGGAAGCGCGCGCTTGGCACCGGCGGCTTTGCAGGCCTCGGCGGCTTTTTCGATGGCTTCGGCGGTTCCGGAAAGAACGGTCTGGCCGGGCGAGTTAATGTTGGCCAGGGTGACGCCGGCTTCGGCGGCGATAGCTTCGAGCGGTTCGCCGTCAAGGCCGATCACCGCCAGCATGCCGCCGGGGTTGGCGTCGCAGGCGGCCTGAATAAATTCGCCGCGGGCTTTCAGCGCTTTCAGTGTGTCTTCAAAGGAAATGACGCCGGCGGCGTAAAGTGCGCCCCATTCGCCGAGGGAGTGGCCGGCGGCAAAATCAAATTCCATCGGCTTTTTGATCTTCAGGGCCTCGTAGGCGGCGGCGCTGACGGTGAAAATGGCAGGCTGGGTGTTGTGCGATTTTTTCAGTTCGTCTTCGGGGCCGTCAAAGCAGATGGCGGCGATGTCGCAGCCGAGCACATCGTTGGCTTTGTCGAAAAGCGCTTTGCACTCGGGGATGGCGTCGTACAGGTCGCGGCCCATGCCGACAAACTGAGATCCCTGTCCGGGAAAAAGGATGGCTTTTTTCATGATTTGGTCCACTCCACAATGGTTGAACCCCAGGTGAAACCGCCGCCGAAGGCCACCAGCAGCATCTTGTCGCCCTGTTGAACGGTTCCGGATTTGACCACTTCATCGACCGCGATCAACAGCGCCGCAGCCGAGGTGTTGGCATATTTCTCCACATTCATGAACATGCGATCCATCACGTCGAGACGTTTGCCGATCGCTTCAATAATGCGGGCGTTGGCCTGATGGGCCACAAACCATTTAATATCGTCAGCCGTCAGGCCGTTGGTTTCAAGCACATCAACTATAGACTGCGTCATCTGTTTAACCGCATGTTTATACACCTCGCGGCCGCCCATCTTGAGATACTGCTGTTTCTGATCGAGCATTTCGTGGCTCATCGGATTGCGTGAGCCGCCACCGGGCGTCCAAAGCAAATTGGCAAGCGATCCGTCGGAGCCGAAGCATCCTTTCATGATGCCGCGTCCGTTTTTGGAGGCTTGCAACACGGCCGCGCCGGCGCCGTCGCCGAACAGCACGCACGTGTTGCGATCTTCCCAGTCGAGGAAGGTGCTCATTTTTTCCGCGCCGATCACCAGGGCCGTTTTCACCGCGCCGCAGGCGATCTGGTTTTTGGCGGTCTCCATGGCGTAAAGCGAACCGGAGCAGGCCGCGCCGAGATCGTAGCAGTAGGCGTTTTTGGCCCCGATTTTATCCTGCACGAAACAGGCGGTGCTCGGAAAAAACATGTCGGGGGAAAGGGTGGCAACGATCAGCAGGTCAACGTCTTCAGCGGAAATGCCGGCATCGGCCAGCGCGGCCAGCGCGGCTGCGGCGGCCAGATCGGAAGTCGCCTGATCGTCGCGGGCAATGCGCCGCTCGCGCATGCCGGTGCGGCTGTAAATCCACTCATCATTGGTGTCGACGATTTTCGAGAGATCTTCGTTAGTCACCACCTTTTCAGGCAGATACACTCCAGTTCCGACAATGGAGACCACCGGCAGGTTGTTGTTCGTTTCACTCACGACCATCGCCACCATCAAAAATCTCGTTAATTTCCTCTTCAATGAGGTGATTCAGCCCCTGCTCGATAGCCGTTCTTGCCACGCGAATTGCATTAAACACCGCATACGAAGAAGAGGAGCCGTGCCCGATAATGCAAACGCCTTTTGCGCCGAGAAGCGGGGCGCCGCCGTAGGCTTCGGGATCAACCCGGTCTTTAATTTCCTGAAAGGCACCGGAAGCCTTCAGAATTGCTGCACCCAGCTTGCGGGCCAGGCTTTTAGAAAAGGATTCTTTGAGCCACTGGCCCATGGCGTGCGAAACGCTTTCACTCGTTTTGAGAACAATGTTGCCGATAAATCCGTCGCAAACAGCAACGTCAACATTGCCTTCAAATAGATCGCGGCTTTCAACGTTGCCGATGAAATTTAATTTTGAGTTTTCCAGCAGCTGGAAAGCCTCTTTGGTGAACTTACTCCCCTTGGCATCCTCGCCGCCGATGCTCAGCAAACCAATGGTCGGTTTTTCAACGTTCAGGATTTTCTTAGAATAGATATCACCCATCGCGGCGAATTCAACGAGCATCGCGGCGGTACAGTCGGTGGTGGCACCCGCGTCGAGCAGCACGAAGGGCTTCTTCAACGAGGGCATGATCGTGGCGATGGCCGGCCGGTCGACGTTCTCAAGGGTACGCAGACGTAAGGTGCAGGCCGCAACAGCCGCGCCGGTGCTGCCGGCGGAAAAGATGGCGCCAGCCTCTCCCTCTTTAACGAGGTTGACCGCCTGCATGATGGAGGAATCCTTCTTGCGGCGGAGAGCCAGCGCAGGCGAATCATCCATTTCGATGACCTGCGAAGCGTGGCGGACTTCAATACATTCGGGGATGTCGCCATATAGAGCCAGCTCAGCCCGGACGGCGGTTTCGTCGCCAACCAGAAAAAGCTTTTCAATCCCTGAAAGACCGCGGGCTGCTTCCACGGCCCCTTTTACGATCTCACGAGGGGCGAAATCACCACCCATGGCATCAATTGCGATACGCATGATGCTAGTCGTCCGAAACGGTAATTACCTGACGGCCTCTATATTTACCCGTGGTCGGGCAGACGCGGTGCGGCAGCGACGGAGCGCCGCTTTCGCCATCAATCCCGGCGCGAGCGATCGAACGCTTCATATTCTGCGCTTTGCGGCTCGCGGTTTTGCTCTTCGATGTTTTTCTCTTTGGAACAGCCATTTCTCTTCTCCTCTACGGACTCGAATTAAGGGGGAGCATGCTACCCGTCCATCGTCCGTTTTTCCATTACAAATTCAAACTATTGAGGGCGTCCCACGCCCCGCCTTCTTCCCCTTTTGAACAGCCGCATGGCCCTTCATTCAGGTCCTTTCCGCACTGGGAACACAGTCCCTTGCACGTTTCGTCACACAGCGGAAACCGCGGCAGATTCAGGATAATCGTCTCCCGCAAATCCTCTGTGACATCCACTTCCTCCATGCCCTGGAGGTCGGAGTAGTCGCGGAGGAAACCGGAATCGCTCACGGTTGTCGAGAAAATTTGAGTACATCTTGCGCAGCAGCCCCTCATCTCGGCCGCAACACTTCCGCTCACGATCAGCATCCCGTCAACCAGCTGGGCATACAGGTCGTAGCTCAGCGGCCCCGCCGGATGGAATTCCGCCGACTGCTCCAGGGCTAGCACCTCTGGAGGTTCCACTCCTTCAAGACTCATCCCCTGTTCGGGTATTTTATCAATTTCTATGATCATTTTTGCGACTCATTTGATTTCTTCAGGGCGTCATTCACCACCGCCGGAACAAATTCAGAGATGTCCCCGCCGAGCGCGGCAACCTGTTTTACATTCGTGGAGCTCAGAAAACTGTAATCCTGCTTCGGCATCAGAAAAAGCGTTTCAATATCCGGGGCCAGCCGGCGGTTGGTCAGCGCCATTTGGAATTCATACTCAAAATCCGAAAAAGCCCGCAATCCACGGATCAACACATGGGCCTCTTGTGACCGGGCGTACTCCACCAGCAACCCGCCGAACGATGTCACCGTCACATTCGAAAGCTGCTTCACCGAGGCTTTAACCAGCTCCATGCGCTCTTCCTGTGAAAACAGCGGGGTCTTGCCCGTCACCGCGGTGACTGCCACAACCAGCTCCGGAAAAATCCGCGCCGCCCGCTCGACTACGTCGAGATGCCCCAACGTCATCGGATCGAATGTGCCAGCATAAATCGCTTTTTTATTCATGATTGCGCTCCAGAAAAATCACTTTGGTTGAGCTGTACTTCTTTTCCTTCAATAAAATCCACTCAGCGGGGAGAGTGTAAGAGTCCCGCTTCTGCATTTCAAACACCAAAAGCCCGTCCGGAGCCAGTGCATCGCCCACCGCATTGAGTAACAATGGCACATCCACCTCGTCGTACGGCGGATCGGCAAAAATCAGATCGAACGGCCCGACCGGCCTTTTAAGGTAGTCGTAGACGTCCGCACGCACCACTTCCCAGGCTCCCAGGCCCGCAGTCGGCTCCAAGGTTTGGAAGTTTTTCTGCAGATTCTTCCAATGTTTGGAAACGTTTTCGACGGCGGTCACGCTGGCGGCACCGCGGCTCCAGGCCTCGAGCCCCAGTCCGCCCGCGCCGGCAAACAGATCGAGCACCCGCGCTTCGGGAACATACGCGGCAACGGACGAAAAGACCGCTTCGCGCGTCCGTTCGGTCGTCGGACGCACACCCTCCTTCGGAACCTTGAACGTCCGCCCCTTTAAAATGCCACTGGTTATTCTCATGGCGGCGCATCCTACCTTGTTGACCGCCCGGCGACTAACCGAATTTTTTTATGTTTTTTCGCGGACGGCATGGCAATAATGCGATTCCTATTTATGAAAGAGACACGCAACAGACTCAAAGAAGCCAAACGGATCGTCGTTAAAGTCGGCAGCCGCGTGCTGGTGGACGAAACCGGCAAACCCGACCACGAGCGGATTTCTTCACTCGTTTCCGGAATTGCCGTCGCACACGAAGCCGGACGCGAAATGATTCTCGTCTCCTCCGGCGCCATCGCCGCGGGCATCGAGGCGCTTGGGCTCGACACCCGCCCCGACACCCTGCCCGGTCTGCAGATGGCCGCCGCCGTCGGGCAGACCCGCCTGATGAGTCTCTATGGCCACCTTTTCGGACAAAGGCACATCAAGGTCGGACAGATTCTGCTCACCGACGACCTGCTTAAAGTGGAAGAGCGGCGCACCAATGCGAAGAACACGCTGATCAACCTGATTGAACACCGCATCGTACCCGTCATCAACGAGAACGACACCGTCGCCACCGAGGAAATTACCTTCGGTGACAACGACCTGCTCGCCGCGCTGGTCTCCACCCTGATCGAAGCCGATGCGCTGATTCTTTTAACGATGACCGATGGGCTGCACGACGAAAATGGAGAACGTGTCGCGTTTATTGACGAAATGTCCGAGGACATCCTCGCACTCGACAAAGGCGCCAACGGCCACCTTTCCACCGGCGGCATGACCTCCAAACTGCTTGCCGCCGATCAGGCTGCTAAAGCGGGAGCTGCCGTCATCATCGCCGACGGACAAACCGACGGCATCATCCAGAGCATTCTTAACGGTGACGATACCGGGACTCTCATTGCCTGCGGTTAGTTATTAGATATTAGTTGATTGAAAAAAACATCAGGAAAGATTTTTAGATCACGAATTTTCGCGAATTCACACAAATTGAAAACTGAGATTCTTAATTCGCGAAAATTCGGGCGATTCGCGATCCAATAAATCTCGTTATCCTGTCTGAAAAAGGAAGTTGATATGAATCTGCATGACGAAATGATTTTGATGGGCGAAAAGGCGGTTACCGCCAGTCGCGAGCTAGCGAAGCTTTCAACCAAAAAGAAAAACGCCATTCTCGAAGCGATGGCGGAAGAGCTGACCGCGCAAAAAGAAATCATCCAGGCTGCCAACGCCAAAGACCTCGCCGCCGGTAAGGAAGCCGGGCTCTCCTCCGCCATGCTCGACCGACTGGAACTGAACGATTCCCGCATCGAAGCGATGGTGAAAGGGCTGTCCGATGTCGCTGTACTCGAAGATCCCGTCGGCAAAAAGATCAGCCACTGGAACCGCCCCAACGGATTACAGATCAAAAAAGTCCGCGTACCGATCGGCGTGATCGCCATCATTTTTGAATCGCGCCCCAACGTGACGGCCGATGCGGCGTCGCTCTGCTTCAAGACCTCCAACGCCGTTATTCTGCGCGGCGGCAAAGAGGCCGTGCACTCCAACCAAGCCATTGCCAACGCCCTGCGCGAAGGCGGCGCCAAAAAAGAGATGCCTGCCGATGCCATCCAGTTGGTGCAGACCATCGACCGCGATGCCGTGCGTGAGTTGGCCCAGATGACCGGCAAAGTCGACCTGATTATCCCCCGCGGCGGCGAAGGCCTCATCAAAGCCGTTTCTGAAATGGCCTGGGTACCCGTCATTAAACATTATAAAGGGGTCTGCCATACTTACGTCGACGCCACCGCCGACATCGATATGGCGCTGGCCATCTGCGAAAACGCCAAAGTGCAGCGCCCCGGCGTCTGCAACTCCATGGAAACCCTGCTTGTCCATAAAGACATCGCCGAGGCCTTTCTGCCCAAAATGATTGCCCGCCTCAAAACGTGCGGCGTCGAGCTGCGCGGCGACGAAGCCGTTCAGAAATTTGACAGCGATGTGATTGCCGCCACCGAAGCCGACTGGCCCGCAGAGTATCTCGACCTCATCCTCGCCATCCGCGTGGTCGACAGCGTCGACGCCGCCATCGAGCACATTAACACCTACGGCTCGCACCACTCCGACGCCATCATCACCGCCGACAAAGAGGCCGAAAAAGCCTTCCTGGCGCGGGTCGACTCCTCTTCCGTTTATGTGAACGCCTCGACCCGCTTCACCGACGGCGCGGAATTCGGCATGGGCGCTGAGATCGGCATCAGCACCGACAAGCTGCACGCCCGCGGACCGATGGGCCTCGAAGAACTGACGACTTACAAATACGTCATCGAAGGCACCGG